>SAMEA104315423__coassemble_1709_pt1 | contig 53719 bp, 40 predicted proteins | sample SAMEA104315423__metabat2_low_PE_012 | metagenome-assembled genome bin SAMEA104315423 (sample SAMEA104315423) | gut metagenome | biome: Monkey gut; feature: monkey-associated habitat; material: faeces | place: China | collected 2013 | reverse complement strand
ATGAAAAAGAAATTTTTTGCTAATTTATGGTTGACTTTTCATAGCTGGTCTCCTTATTATAATAAATGTCTTTAAATATAACTGTATGCTTTTTGAAAATGTCTGTCAATACAAATTGCAAAGACCTCTGTGGCTATATAGTTTTGTCACTTTATGACATAATAAAATTGTATTGGTTGTTTCTTAATATGAAATACGATATAATAATGAAGATATCTCATTGGAAGTTTGATGGGAGGAAACAAACGTGAAGAAAATTGAGAATTTAAAGAAAAAGTGTATTTCAGGAATATTGGCAGCCTGCATGGTATTAGGAGGAAGCGTTATCGCGGTTCCGTCACAGGTCCAGGCAGCCGTGCATTGGTCGCCGGCATCAGGGGACAATCATCCATATCCGGGATCAATGGAGGGATTTGACGACAAGAATTATGTATATGTGCTGCCGAAGAATGCAACCAAGGCAAAAGGCGCAACGATTATCGGTTATGGTGGAGCTGCCAAAAGCATCAAGTTGCCAACAAAGGTAGATGGATATAAACTTACAAATGTTGGAATATGTTTTATGGGAATCAATGTAGAGTCCATTACAATCCCATCCGGTTATACGACGATTGAAGCACAGGCATTTATGAGTACAGGAAATTTATATCGTATTTCGATTCCGGCTTCGGTGAAATCAATTGGTGAGAACGCTTTCAGCGGATGCAATAAAAGCAGACTGACGATTGTTGCACCTTATGGTTCGGTGGCAGAACAATATGCGATTGAGCATGGTATTCAATATTCGAATAGCACTTCTGTGCAAATTCAGCCAAATGGTACCTCCATGTATGTTGGAGAACAGAAAACGATTGGCGTGCTAAATACGAATAAGGAAGCAACGTGGAAGTCTTCGAATACTTCTGTGGCAACTGTGGATGCAACCGGTTTGGTAAAGGCAAAGAAGACCGGTAATGCGAAGATTTCGGCGACAATTGGAGGGAAAACTTATCGTTATACCTGCAAGGTCGTGGCAAGAACACAGAGTAATGTCCTTAAGGTAGTCTGGGATAATTATGTAACTTCTTCCATGAGCGATTATGAGAAGGCGATTGCAGCGGAACAATGGGTATCTACACACATCGATGCGAGTGGAACATCCTCATCGGTTAAGAATGCGTTAGAGTCAGGAAAAGTAAGTTACACAGGACGTGCCAATACATATAAGAAGATTCTTGAGCATTATGGCCTCAAGGTAAAAGTGGTCAAAGGCAGTAAACAGGTGGAAAATTCTGTTGTGATCGCAGGAAAAACGTATAAGGTTTCTGCATTGTCAAAGGTTCCGGCTGTTGACAAAAGTTATACGACTACTCCTTTTGGCGTTGCTATAAACAAGAGTACGATGAATCTGTCGGTCGGAGGAACCGATACCTTTAAGACTCTTGGAACCAAACAAAAGGTTACTTACAGCAGCAGTAACAAAAAGGTTGCTACAGTAACCGCAGGCGGTAAGGTGACTGCAAAGGGAGCCGGCATCGCAACGGTAACTATGAAAATGGGCGCAAAGACTTACAAATTGAGAGTACGCGTCAACAAATGAAAGGAGAATGAATTTCATGAACAAATTAACTAAGAGGGTATTAAGTGTATTTTTAGCACTTGCGATGATTGTGACGATCCTTCCTCCAGTGACGGCGCAGGCTGCGACGAAGACGGAAAAGGTGACTTTGTACAAGGGAGAGGTGCTTGAAGTTTCTGACAATTATTTCTCGACCGTGAAAAGTGTCTCGACATCTAAGAAATCAATTGTAGCGGCAAAAAAAGATCCTACTCGTGATTACAAAGCTATATTGACGGCGAAGAAAGCTGGTAAATCTACAGTAACAGTTAGAACAAAACGAGGAACATTTAAGTATGTGGTTACAGTTAAAAATTACAATTTCGCAGTTTCTTTTAAAGATATTGGGAATAATAAAATCCTTATGACTGTTAAGAATAATAATAAGCATACATTTGATCAGGTTCAATTTACTTATACGTTGTGCGATGCTTCTGGTGACGTAGTAGAGAAGAAAGAAAAGACTTTATATGATCTTCTCCCAGGTAAGAAGTCATATGAGACAATTTCTGTGTATGGATTAGACTTTGATCTCTCACAGTGTACTGCTAAGCCTAAGGAGGATTACAGACATATTGATGCAAAGTATACCAATCTTGTCTCAAAGGTTAAAGTGACAACGACAGAGAATACAACAAGTGATTATACAGAAATTACCTTGAAGATGAAAAATAATTCAAAATTATCTGCGAGAGGAACTGTATTTGTATTAATCTATGATTCTCAGGACAATATTATAGAAATGAAAGATGTGTATGTAGGTACACTTGATGCTGGCAATGTGAAAACGGAATCTGTTAAAATCTACAGTTATGTAGGAGAGTATGATCATTACGAGATTGTACCGGCAGTTTACGCAAAGACATTTTAATAAGTTTGGAATAGAGGGCGTTACATTGAAATGGATAGTAGTTCAATGTAATGCCCTTTTTTATTGTCATATATCATCTATAATTTATTTGAGTATATGTTACCTTAATCATGCAAAATCTTAAAAAACTGAAATTTCTTTGAAAAATCTTAAGAGATTTTAATATTTTAAGCAAAATCTTTCCAAATAAATCAAGTTGTGATAAAATGACTTACGATATCATTATGAAAATACAGGAGGACATTGTTCTATGGATTATAAGCAGGCATATGAGAAGTGGTGTAACGACCCATATTTTGATGAGGCAACCAGAGAGGAACTGAAGTCTCTGGCGGGAGATGAGAAAGAAATCGAGGATCGTTTCTACCGGACACTTGAGTTTGGTACAGCCGGACTTCGCGGTGTGATCGGTGCCGGAACAAACCGTATGAATGTGTATACGGTTCGTCAGGCAACACAGGGACTTGCAAATTATATTTTGTCACAGAATGGACAGAATAAGGGTGTTGCGATCGCACATGATTCCAGACTGATGGCGGATGAATTTACCGACGCAGCTGCATTATGCCTTGCAGCAAATGGAATTAAGGCTTATGTATTCAAGAGTCTTCGTCCGGTTCCGGAGCTGTCTTTCGCAGTTCGTGAGCTTGGATGTATCGCAGGTATTGTTATTACTGCAAGTCATAATCCAAGAGAATACAATGGATATAAAGTATATTGGGAGGATGGCGCACAGGTAACTCCTCCACATGACACCAACATTATGGATGAGGTTGCCAAGGTGACTTCCTTTGATATGGTTAAGACAATGGATAAGGATGAGGCGATTAAAGCAGGTCTCTATGAGATTATTTCCGACGAGATTGATGAGAAGTATTTCGGAGAACTCCGTAATCTCTCGATCCATCCGGAGATTATCAAGAAGATGGCAAAAGACATTACAATCGTTTATACACCTCTTCACGGAACGGGACTTGGACCGGTACAGAGAGTACTGAAGGATCTTGGATTTGAGAAGGTATTCATCGAGCCGCAGCAGGCGATTGCTGACGGACACTTCCCGACTGCTCCTTACCCGAACCCGGAGAACCCGGATGCATGGGAGCTTGCACTCAAACTGGCCAAGGAGAAGGACGCAGATCTTGTACTTGCAACAGATCCGGATGCAGATCGTCTTGGTGTATACTGCAAGGATACAAAGAGTGGAGAATATGTAACATTTACCGGTAATATGTCTGCAATGTTGATCGCAGAATATATCTTAGGACAGAAAGCTGCCAATGGTTCAATGCCGAAGAATCCGGTGCTTGTTGAGTCTATCGTATCAACAGATATGGCAAAAGCAATTGCTGCTGCATACAATGTAGAACTCGTTGAAGTTCTGACCGGATTTAAGTATATCGGTGAGCAGATGCTCAAATATGAACAGAACGGTGACAAGAATTATGTATTCGGTTTTGAGGAAAGCTACGGATGCCTTCCGGGAACTTATGCAAGAGATAAGGATGCTCCGGCAGCCGTATGTATGCTTTGTGAGGTTGCAGCTTACTTAAAGTCACAGGGAAAGACTTTGTGGGATGGCATGATCGAGATGTACGAGAAGTACGGATATTATCGTGAAGGTATCGCAACAATGACTTTGAAGGGGATCGATGGTGCTGCACAGATTCAGGAGATCATGAACCGTGCAAGAAACGCTGCACCTGCCAAGATTGGTAATTTCGATGTACTTGCAGTACGTGACTATAAGGCAGATACCCGTAAGGATATGAAGACCGGTGAAGTGACAGCAACAGGACTTCCGGGTTCTAACGTATTATATTATGAACTTTCTGATAATGCATGGTGCTGCGTACGTCCATCCGGTACAGAACCGAAGATCAAATTCTACGTTGGTGTAAAGGGAACATCTCTTGAGGGCGCTGATGCGGAACTTGAGGAATTAAAGGCACAGGTGCTTAAGACATTCGAATAAGCGGTATAGATCAATGATGAAGATATACATATGTCCACAGTGTGGATGGCTACGAATGGTAAGCAGGCGCAAAGAAGTGGAATGCCACCAGTGTGGCAATTCGGATATGCGACTGACGAATCTTGATTTGGAGAAGTATTCGTCAATGTCAGAGGAAGAGCGCGCCGATTATTCGGATGCGTGGCTCTATATTCATAAACAAAAGGGTTAAGATTATGGCAAATAATAAGAATAGCAGAAAAAGAAGAAAGAAGAAGAAAAGCAGAAAGCTTCTGCTGTTTGTGTTTGAGATCCTGCTTCTTGCAGTACTTCTTCTAGTAGCATACTTTGTCAGCATGATGAACCGTATCAAGTACGAGAATCTGGATGAATCAGAGGCTGGAATCAACAGTGATCTTGATGAAAATACGATTCTTTCGCTGGAAGGATATACGAATATCGCTTTGTTTGGTCTGGACAATCGAAGCTCGAACAATTATGACAGAGGCAATTCTGATGTGATCATGATTGCAAGTATCAATAACAAGACGAAAGATATCAAGCTTGTATCGGTTTATCGTGATACGTATCTGAGTGTAGGAAACGGCTCGTATAATAAATCAAACGCGGCATATGCACATGGTGGTGCGCAGCAGGCAGTACAGATGCTCAATTCCAATCTGGATCTTGATATCAAGGAATATGTCTGCGTGGACTGGGCTGCGATGGTCGAGGTGATCGATGATCTGGGCGGACTGGATCTTGAGATTACGGAAGGCGAGATGAACCAGATCAACAAGTACAAGAAGGATGTCGATCTTGTTACGGGTAAGTCAACGCCGAATGTGACACAGTATGGTTTAGTCCATCTTGATGGAACGCAGGCAACAACTTATGCGAGAATCCGTAAGCTTGCCGGAGATGATTTTAAGCGTGCTTCCAGACAGAGAATTGTTCTGCAGGCAATTATGGAGAAGGCAAAGAAAGCAGACTTCGGTACGCTGACGAGCATCTGCAATTCAGTGATTGATGATATTTCGACAAGTTTATCGATTACAGAGATCCTGTCATTGGCGAAGGATGTAGCGTCTTACAATATTGCAAGTACAACCGGATTTCCGTTTGAACTTACAACGGAGCATCTGGCCGGATCCGGAGATACCGTTATTCCGGCGGATCTTGCGACGAATGTAGTGGAACTGCATAAATATATGTTTGATGATGAGACATATACATTGTCTTCAACGGTACAGACCATCAGTGATGCTATCGTATACAAGACCGGAATTACCTCAGAATCGGCGAAGATCAATACTTCGGATTATAATGAGACGGCAGGTGCGACTGGAACAGATGGCATTAAGAAGAGTACAGATACACAACAGTCTGTAACAAACTAAAGGAACAAATTATAAAATATAGTAGACCAATCATCCCGATTGGTCTATTATTATATAAGTATGCTTTTGGTCGCGGCGCAAGCGCGGCACATAAGGGATAGATTGGATGAACAAATAAAAGTTTAGAAATAAGAGGACGAAATTATGTGTGGAATTGTAGGTTATGTAGGTAAGGAGCAGGCGGCTCCGATTTTGCTGGATGGTTTATCGAAGCTGGAATATCGTGGATACGATTCTGCTGGTATGGCTGTTTATGACGGAGAGAAGATTGTCATTAATAAGGCAACCGGTCGTCTTAAAGTTTTGAGTGAACTGACGCATGATGGCAAGAATATGCCGGGGCATATCGGAATCGGTCATACCCGTTGGGCAACACATGGAGAGCCGACAGAGGCAAACGCGCATCCGCATTTTAACGAAGATCGTACGATCGCGGTCGTGCATAATGGAATTATTGAGAATTATTTAAAGCTGCGCAAGCTTCTGACGGACAGAGGATATACCTTCCGTTCGGAGACCGATACGGAGGTTGTAGCGCATCTTTTAGATTATTATTACAACAAGTATGACAAGGATCCGCTCACGGCTTTGGTTAAGGTGATTCACCGTGTTGAGGGATCATATGCGCTTGGCATTATTTTTGCAGATTATCCGGGTGTGGTATATTCGGTGCGTAAGGACAGTCCGCTCATTGTCGGTAAAGCAGAAGGCGGTAATCTGATTGCATCCGATGTGCCAGCGGTATTAAAGTACACAAGAGATGTTTATTTCATTGAAAATGGCGAGATTGCCCGTCTGACGGAAGATAAGATTGAATTCTTCAATGTTGATGGAGAGGCAATCGAGAAGCAGTCGAAGCATATCGATTGGGATATCAATGCGGCAGAGAAGAACGGATATGAGCATTTCATGCTCAAGGAGATCTACGAGCAGCCGAAGGCGGTCAAGGATACGATCAGTCCACGTATCAAGGATAATCAGATTGTGATCGAAGAACTTGGTATGACCGATGATGAGATCCGTGCAATCAAGAAGATTCATATTATTGCCTGTGGATCCGCTTATCATACCGGTGTGACAGCAAAATATGTGTTTGAGGGACTTGCCAGAATTCCGGTAGAAGTTGATCTCGCGTCCGAATTCCGCTATCGCAACCCGATTCTTGAAGATGGTGAGATGGTGATCATTGTCAGCCAGTCCGGTGAGACTGCAGATTCACTTGCTGCACTTCGCCTTGCAAAGGAGCGTGGGGTACGTACGCTTGGCATCGTCAATGTTGTCGGAAGCTCGATCGCGCGTGAGGCGGACAATGTTATGTACACATGGGCAGGACCGGAGATTGCAGTTGCCACCACGAAGGCTTACAGCTGCCAGCTTGTTGCCGAATATCTGCTTGCATTAAAATTTGCGCAGGCAAGAGGTACGATCAATCAGAAACAGCTTACCGAGTATCTGCATGAAATCGAGATGCTTCCGAACCAGATTGAGAGTCTGCTTGGCAATCGTGAGCGTATTCAGAAATTTGCGAACCGCTACGTTGCCGCAAAGGATGTATTCTTCATTGGACGAGGCATTGATTATGCAATCTCGCTTGAGGGTTCGCTGAAGTTAAAAGAGATTTCTTATATTCATTCGGAGGCGTATGCCGCAGGAGAGTTAAAGCACGGAACCATCTCCTTGATTGAGGATGGAACGCTTGTGACGGCTGTGGTGACACAGGAGGATCTGTATAAGAAGACCATCAGCAATATTGTTGAGGTCAAGACAAGAGGCGCTTATGTGCTGGCAGTCACGAATGAAGACAATCTGGAGATTGAGAAGGCAGCAGACAGTGTGATCTATATTCCGAAGACGAATTCCTACTTTACGAATTCGCTTGCAATCATTCCACTTCAGTTGTTCGGATACTATGTTTCCGTTGGAAAAGGACTCGATGTTGATAAGCCGAGAAATCTTGCTAAGTCCGTTACTGTGGAATAATATAACATTTTCTACACGAGTTTGTCACAATTTGAACACAGAATACGGCTAGAATTCTCCTTAGAAAACAAGAAAGGAGTTCTTCATTATGGATAACAACTATTTAAATAATTCAAGCAACAATACAAACTATAACAGTGACAATATGTCAGCATCTCAGACATCAGCAGGTGCGCAGCAGACAACAGGCAGCACGCAGCAGAATGCGTACAATCCGTACAGTGGACAGCAGAACACTTACAATGCATATGGCAGTCAGCAGAACACTTATAATGCATACGGCAGTCAGCAGAACAATGGTTATAATGCGCAGCAGACCTACAATCCGTATCAGCAGCCGGTAGGCGGCAAAAAGCCGAAGAAGGCAAGAATCAGGAAAGGTGGATTCGGAGCAACACTCGGAAAATGCGCAGCAATCGCTTTGGTCTTCGGACTGGTTGCCGGAGGTACGTTTACCGGTGTCAATTATGCAGGCAGCAAGGTGCTTGGAATTACACAGCAGAGCGGTGAGAGCAAGGCGGATTCATCCGATTCCTCCCAAACTGTACAGAAGGCTACTTCAACCGGAAGTGCGCAGGATCTTACAGATGTTTCTGCAATCGCGCAGGAAGCAATGCCAAGTATTGTGGCAATTACGAATACCGGAACGGTTTCCTACCAGACGTTCTGGGGTACACAGCAGCAGGAGAGCCAGAGTGCAGGATCCGGAATCATCATCAAACAGGATGACAAATATTTATACATTGCGACCAACAATCACGTTGTAGCAAATGCCGAGTCATTAACCGTTCAGTTCTGCGATAATGAGACCGTAAGCTGCGAAGTGAAGGGAACGGATGCAGCAGATGATCTTGCTGTTGTCAAGGTCGCATTATCCAGCATCAAGGCAGATACATTAAAGCAGATCAAGGTTGCAAGCGTAAATGATTCGGATGATCTTACCGTTGGTCAGGGAGTGATCGCAATCGGTAATGCATTAGGTTATGGCCAGTCTGTAACAAACGGAATCATCAGTGCTTTGGGCAGAAGCGTCAGTGTACAGGATGAGACGACTGGAAAGACGGTTACCAACAATAACATGATCCAGACAAACGCAGCCATCAACCCAGGTAACAGTGGCGGAGCATTGTTAAATGCGCAGGGTGAGGTAATCGGTATCAACTCTGCAAAATATTCCGACACCAGTGTTGAGGGGTTCGGATATGCGATCCCAATGTCCGATGCCATGCCGATCATCAATCAGCTGATCGAGCGTGAGAAGGTGGATGAGTCCCAGAAGGCTTTCTTAGGAATTCAGGGACAGGATATCTCTTCTGATGTTGCACAGGCTTACAATATGCCGGAAGGTGTCTATGTATACCAGGTCGTATCTGGTTCTGCAGCCGATAAGGCAGGTATCCGTCAGGGTGATATCATCACAGAGTTTGATGGACAGTCCGTATCTACTATGAGCCAGCTGAAAGAGCTTATGACTTACTATAAGTCCGGTCAGAAAGTTAAGGTAAAATTAGAGAGATTAGGAAACGGTTACGAGGAACAGACGATAGAAGTTACGCTTTTATCCCAGTCCGGAGTTACCAGCAATAAATAGACAAAATAATCAAAATGCGATATAATAGATTGTCCTATATGGGCAATCTATTTTCGCAGGAGACGATTATGAAGAGAATCAAGAAGCTGCTTGTGCAGTTTTGCAAATTCGGATTGGTCGGAACATTATGCTTTTTTATTGATTATGGGGTTATGGTATTGCTGACAGAGACTTCGGGTCTGGGATATTTTTTATCTTCAGCAATATCTTTTACGCTATCCGTTGTGGTAAACTATATATTAAGTATGCGTTTTGTGTTCAAAGGCAAGGATGATCTGAATAAAGTTCAGGAGATGGCAATCTTTGTTGCACTAAGTATGGTGGGGCTTGCTTTGAACCAGATGATCATGTGGATTGCGGTGGAATTTTTCCGTGTGTTCTATGCTGTAGCGAAGATTTTCTCAACGATGCTGGTTACGGTGTACAATTTTATTTCCCGGAAATTATTCCTTGAAGCATAAAGGAGAAACTGTTAACACGTTTATTTCGGCAGTGATTTGTGAAAACGGATCGCAGAGGCACGAAAACGGTGTATGAAATAAGGAGGAAGTATGAAGAAGAAAAGAATTGTGATCGCACTCGGACACGAGGCGCTTGGAAGTACTCTGCCGGAGCAGCAGAAGGCAGCAGCCCGTACGGCAAAGGCGGTAGCGGATTTCATCCGTGAAGATTATCAGGTAGTTATCACACACAGTAATGGTCCGCAGGTAGGTATGATCCATACGGCGATGAATGAGTTCTGCCGTATTCATCCGGAGTATACAGCGACTCCTACTTCGGTATGTTCGGCAATGAGCCAGGGATATATCGGTTACGATCTGCAGAATGCAATCCGTACAGAGTTATTAAACCGTGGAATTTATAAGACAGTATCTACGGTTCTGACACAGGTAATTGTGGATCCTTATGACGAAGCTTTCTACCATCCGACGAAGTTGATCGGTCGTGTTATGACGAAGGAAGAGGCTGAGGAAGAAGAGAAGAAGGGCAACCATGTTGCAGAGGTGGAAGGCGGATTCCGAAGAATTATCGCGGCACCGAAGCCAATGGACATCGTAGAGATCGATGCAATCTCCGCATTATCCGATGCGGATCAGGTAGTTATCGCATGTGGCGGCGGTGGAATTCCGGTGCTTGCACAGAATAACCGTCTGCAGGGAGCAAGTGCAGTCATCGAGAAGGATCTTGCGGCTGGAAAGCTCGCAGAACTGTTAGATGCAGATATGCTTGTCATTCTCACTAGTGTGGATAAGGTATGTTTAAATTATGGCAAGGAAGATGAGATCAAACTCGATACACTTTCGCTTGCAGAGGCAAAGAAGTATCTGGAAGAGGGACAGTTTGAGGCTGGAACGATGGCTCCGAAGATTGAGGCTGCGATCGATTTCATCGGTGAGTCGGCAATCCGTTCTGTACTGATCACGAAGCTGAACAAAGATGCAGCGGAGATTACAGGCGGTATGGGAACACTAATTAAAAAGTAAGACCAATGATAGAAAGGGGCAATCCGGCATAGCTCGTATTCAGTAAGCAGGATATGAGCGGTGGCTTTTTGCCCCTTGTATCATATCAATAACAGAAACAGAGGAATAACAATGTCAGAAAATCAACAATGTAAGCGTTCCGAAGTACCGGAAGCTTTGAAATGGAAATTGACCGATCTGTATGCATCGGACGATTTGTGGGAGAAGGAAGTCGATGCGATCGGCAGTCTGTCGAAGCAGATCGCAGACTATGCAGGAAAATTAGGAGACAGTGCAGACACACTTCTTCACTTCTTAAAGGAGCGCGATACATTACTTCAGCTAATGAGTCGCGTGTATGTGTATGCGAACCAAAGTTATCATCAGGATACGGCGGATGCGCATTATCAGGCTTATGCAGCCAAAGCAGAATCTGTGCGGGTGGAAGTGTCGGGATCTCTCAGCTTCGCGGATCCGGAGATTCTGGCAATCCCGGAAGAGAGGATTGCAAAGTTTTATGAGGAGGAGCCGGAGCTTGAGAAGTATCGCCGCGCGATCGATGTGATCATGAGAGAGCGTGCGCATACGCTTTCCGCAGAGGAGGAGAGTATTCTTGCAGCAGCGGGAGAACTTGCAGCAAGTCCGGAGAATATTTTCTCTATGTTCAACAATGCGGACATCCGGTTTCCGTATATTACGGATGTGGAGGGCAACCGCATTCAGATTACACATGCGAATTTTATCAAGTTTTTAAATGACAAGGATCGTAGCCTTCGAAAGGAAGCATTCCGCAGTGTGTACCATACGTACGCGAAGTGGGGCAATACATTGGCTGCAGTGTTTGTCAGCAATCTGAAGCAGGAACGCTTCTATGCAAAAATGCGTAAGTACCCGAGTGTCCGTGCCATGCATCTGAGTGAGGGCAATATTCCGGAGGCGGTTTATGACAATCTGATCGAGACAGTGCATCGTCATCTGCCGGATCTGCATCGCTATATGGCTTTGCGCAAGAAGATCCTTGGTGTGGAGCATCTTCATATGTACGATCTGTATGTGCCGCTCGTTGCGGAGGTGGATCAGAAGATCTCGTATGAGGAAGCGAAGGAGACAGTTGCGAAGGCACTTGCGCCGATGGGAAAAGCTTATACGGACATTCTGCGCGAGGGTTATGAGAACGGCTGGATCGATGTGGCTGCGAACGCAAATAAGAGAAGCGGTGCGTACTCCTGGGGCGCTTACGGAACGCATCCGTATGTGCTTTTGAACCAGCAGGATGATCTGGAGAGTATGTTTACGCTCGCGCATGAGATGGGACATGCCATTCATACATATCATTCGGACAAGGCGCAGCCGTTTACGTATGCTGGATATCTGATCTTTGTTGCGGAGGTTGCTTCGACCTGCAATGAATGTCTGCTCAATCATTATCTGCTTTCACAGGAGGAGAATGGTGATAAGAGAAATTATATTTTAAATCATTATCTGGAAAGCTTCCGGACAACGCTCTTCCGTCAGACGATGTTTGCCGAGTTTGAGAAGATCGTGCATGAAAAGACAGCGCAGGGAGAGAGTCTTACGATGGAGGATCTCAACCGGATTTACCACGATCTGAATGTACTTTATTATGGTCCGGATGTTGTGGTGGACAGTGAGATCGACTATGAGTGGATGCGCATTCCACATTTTTATACGGCATTCTACGTGTATCAGTATGCAACCGGCTTCTCAGCAGCGGTGGCTTTTTCCAAGAAGATTCTGGAAGAGGGGCAGCCGGCAGTGGATCGCTATGTGAAGGAATTCTTATCAGGTGGATGCGCGAAGGATCCGATTGATCTGCTTGCAGCAGCCGGAGTGGATATGAGTACGCCGAAACCGGTGGACGATGCGCTCAGTGTGTTTGCGAAGTATCTGGATGAGTTTGAGAAACAGATGCATGTGATGGAATAGAGGAGGAAAACATGAATCGAATTAAGAGTTTTACCATTAATCATAATGTGCTGGTTCCGGGATTCTATATTTCCCGCGAGGACGGCGATGTGATCACTTATGATCTGCGTACGAGAAAGCCGAACGCAGGCGACTATATGGACAATGCAAGTATGCATTCACTGGAGCATATGTTTGCAACTTACATCCGCAATTCTGAGATGGGAGAGGATGTTGTATATTTTGGTCCGATGGGCTGCCAGACAGGATTTTACCTGTTGGTAAGAAGTGCGCAGAGTCCGAAGGAAGTTTTTGCGGTGACGAAGAAGGTGCTCAAACAGATCATCGATCATGAGGGCGAAGTGTTCGGGGCTTCGGCAATCGAGTGCGGACATTATGAGAACCTGTCGCTTGAGGCTGCAAGAATGGAAGCTAAGCTGTATTTAGAGGTGCTTGAGGCGCAGACAAATATGGAGTTTACTTACCCGGAGGCATAGCTTATTCTTTTTTTAATAAGCACATTTAAAGATAAGGAGATTAAAAGATGAAGATTGGTGTAATCGGTGCGATGCAGATGGAAGTGGATGAATTAAAGGCATCCATGGAGAATGTGAAGACAGAAGAATATAGTGGTGTCACTTATGTCAGCGGAACAATCGGCGGCAAGGAAGTGGTTGCTGCGGTTTGTGGAATCGGTAAGGTTTTCGCGGCCATCTGTGCAGAGGCAATGATCTTAAAGTTTGATGTTGACTGTGTGATCAACATCGGCGTTGCCGGAACTTTGTGCAAGAAACTTGGTGTCATGGATGTTGCAGTGGCAGATCAGGTCGTACAGCATGATATGAACACATCGGCTTTGGGCGATCCAATCGGTTTGTTGTCAGGACTCAATCAGGTCTTCCTTCCAAGTGATGAAAAAATGCGCACATTACTGTGCTCTTGTCTGAAGGACAAGGGAATCCATTACGAAGTCGGAACGATCGCAACCGGAGATCTGTTCCTGCATAAGGAGACACAGAAGACTTTATTGCACGAGCGTTTTAATGCAATCGCCGGAGAGATGGAAGGCGGAAGTATCGGACATGTCTGTTTTGTGAACAAGGTTCCGTTTGCTATCCTTCGCTCTATTTCTGATGGTGAGGGCGGAGCAATGGATTACCAGACATTTGCAGAGAAAGCAGCTTTGCAGTCCATAGAGGTTGTGAAAGAGTTCATTGAGCGCTCAGCGGAACTTGAGGCATAAGAGGCGAGAAGAAATCAATAGGGAAATAGTGTAAATTTGTCGTAAATAGAATATTCTACGAATATGCTTTATAAAGAGTTATTTGCGGAGCATTCTATGAAAGCGAAAATACACAGAAATTTAAAGAAAGAGTCATACAGGAATACTGGAAACGGTATTCTTGTTATGGCTCTTTTTGTATGTCTGATGATGGTGTCTTATCGTGCAACGGGCAGTCTGCTTGCAAGTGCAACGGTTGGAGACAGAGAACTTCCCATCTACTGTGTCGATACGACGGAGAATAAGGTGGCGCTCAGCTTTGATGCGGCATGGGGCGCAGAAGATTTTCCTAAGATTATGGACATTCTGGATAAACACAATGTGAAGGTGACGTTTTTTATGACCGGAGGATGGGTAACGGATAATCCGGACTGTGTGAAGGAACTGGTCAAGAGAGGACATGATTTAGGTAATCATAGTGAGCATCATTACGACATGACCACGATTTCCCAGTCGGAGAAGGAATCGGAACTGCAAAGTGTGCATGACAGAGTCAAAGAACTGACGGGATATGAGATGTTTTTATTCCGACCGCCTTATGGGGCGTATGATAATGCGGTCATTAAGACGGCGTATCAGATGGATTATTACCCGATTCAGTGGTCAGTTGACAGCTTGGATTGGAAAGATTACGGAGTCGATTCGATTATCGATACGGTATGCAATCACAAGGCACTTGCGCCGGGCGCAATCATTCTTTGCCACAATGGAGCGAAGTATACGGCCGAAGCACTCGATACGATGTTGACACAGCTGGAAGAGAAGGGCTATACGGTTGTACCGATTTCGGAACTGATCATGAGGGAAAATTATCATATGGATGTGGCTGGAAAACAGATTGCGGATGAATGATTGAATCTTTAGACGTTTTGTGCTAACATTAAGACTGCAAGTATCAATAAGGGGAAGTTATGAAACAAGTAGACAAAAAGAAAATCATTGATGCCGCATTTCACATATTTGTGAGAGATAAGATTGAATCTGCCAAAATGAGTGAAATTGCACAGGCTGCAGGCGTCGGAAGGGCTACACTGTTCCGCCATTATCCGAGCAAACTGGAACTGGTGATAGCGGTTAACGCAGCAAAATGGAAGGAATATCTGGATGAATTGGACGAAAAACGACCGATTGCATCCATCAATGAGATTCCTGCCATCGATCGCTTTATATTTACAATGGACAGTTACATTGATATGTGCGTTAACCATAAAGCACTTTTGCAGTTTAATGATAATTTTAACCATTTTGTCAGCCGCGCAGGTACAGACAGTGCAATGCTCAATAATTTTAAGTCATCTTTATATTCGGCAGATACAAGATTTCTTAAAATGTACGAGAAAGCCAAAGAAGACCATACATTCAGAACGGATATTCCGTTTGAGGAGTTTATGCGTGAGACGGTTCACGTCATGATGGCAGCCTGTACATATTACGCAAACGGGTTTATCTGGGGCGCAGATGAGGATGAAAATTATGTTTCTGAATTGAAGCGGATCAAAGGGATGATTGTTGCTTATGTAAGAAACGGAGAGCCGTAATCAGTCTGTTTGCGGAAGAGGAGAGAGGATACAAATGAAAAATAAGAAGGGATATTGGATTGTTTTGCTCACAATCGCAGCATTACTTTTGGATCTTGTCGGACGCGTTTTGGCGGATCAATTCGTATTGCCGCTATGGTGCGATTCCATCGGGACATTTCTGATTGCATATCTGGGAGGACCGGTGTGTGGTGCCGTGGTCGGCTTTTCGAATAATATCATTTATGGAATCTTTGTTGACCGACAAACGGTTTATTGTATTGTTGGAGCTTTGCTTGGAGTCGCTGTCGGTTATTTTTCCAAAAAGAACGTGTTTGACAGGGAGTTTACAACCATGACTCTGGGAATGGGACTTGCCGTTTTTTCGACCATTGTTGCGGTTTTGATCAATACGCTTTTGTATAATGGAATGTCCGGAAACGTGTGGGGAAATCAGGTTATGATGATGTGCATGGATAAAGGCGTTCCCCGTTATGTTTCGTATGTGATCGGACAGTTTTGCGTTGAATTTTTGGACAAGCTTGTGAGTGTGGAAATTGTCTATTTGCTGCTGAAAGGTGTGCGCTGTATGCGAAGAGGTTCTAAAAAGAATCTTCAGGCTGCAGCAAAACTCATGTTATTGATTCTGGCGGTTTCGGGATGCTTTGGCAGCATCGATACGGCGAATGCGCAGGAAACAACAATAGACTATGATTCTTATGTGCAGAAGATCTATTCGAAAGAGGAAGGCCTTATATCCGGCGAAGCCAATGATATTGCACAGACAAAGGATGGAAAGCTGTGGATCGCTACCTATGCGGGACTGTTCAAATATGATGGAGCAAAGTTTGTGTATCTTCAGGACATTTCTTCGGTCAAAACGGTAAATTGCCTGTATGTTGATGAAGAGGGCCGATTGTGGGCAGGAACGAATGATAGTGGCGTTACTATTTTTATCAATGAGGAGCCTATCAATGTAGTAGATGATCAAAATGGTCTGCTTTCTAATTCTGTGAAACAGATTGTATGTGATTCTTTAGGAAATTATTATATCGGTACCGCCGAGGGGCTGTCCGTTGTATCCCTCAGCGGCGGAGTCAAGGTGACCGGATCATTGGATCAAATTAAAAATGTAGTTTCGATGACTGCGGATGATAACGGAAATGTGGCCGGGGTAACAGAACGAGGAGATGTATTCTGGATCAACAATGGAAAACAGATACCCGCACCGGAAGGCATTGAACCGGATGCATGCTACAAAGCAGCGTTTTTTTCGCAGGATGGGCAGTTGTATCTGGGAACAACGGATAATAAGGTATATGTTTATACAATGAAATCGGGGAAGCCGGTCCTAAAATCCAGGATTGTGATGGACGGATGCGAAACAATCAATTGCTTTTACCAGACGGAAAACGGAGAATTGTTTGTCTGCTCGGATACAGGTGTGGCTTTGATTGACAAAGGGGGCAGATGTCAGAGTATCAATACCAATAATTTTAATAGTTCCATTGACAATATGCTGATGGATTACCAGGGCAATCTGTGGTTCAGTTCCTCCAGACTGGGATTATTAGAGATGTGCCAATCTCCATTTGAAGAATTATTTCCTAAGATTGGGCAGAATGTCGTCGTCAATACGACGGCGAAGTGGGATGGATTGTTGTTTTGCGGTACGGATAGCGGGTTGATTGTAATCGACGACAAAAAAGAAGTAAGTAATACCCTTACCGAACTGCTTCAGGGGGTGCGTGTCCGTTGCTTGAAAGTGGACAGTACAAATGCATTGTGGATTGCTACGACGGAGAAGGGGGTATATAAAGTTACCGCAAAAAACCATGGTGGATATCATATAAAGAGTTTTACAGAAGAAAACGGAATGCCGGGCATGCGGTTCCGGACGATCATCGAGTGCAGTGATGGTAAAATAATGGCTGCCGGAGATTATGGAGTTGCAGTTTTGTCGGAGGATTCCGTTGTGAGTATTCTCGATGCCGAACACGGGCTGGCGAATGAGAAATCGCTTTGTCTTTTAGAGTATAAGGATGCCTGCTACGTTGGATCGGATGGAGGCGGAATTACACGAATTGATAAGGATAATCATGTTTCAAGTATTACGAAAAAGAATGGCTTATCATCGGATGTGGTTCTTCGTATGGTTTATGATCCGATTCAGGATGGCGTTTTTATGGTCACAAGTAATGGGCTTTGTTATCTGTCGGCAGACGGAAAAGTGACGATTCTTGATCAATTTCCATACAGCAATAATTATGATCTGATATGTAACAGCGACGGAACATGCTGGATTTTGAGCAGTGCGGGAATTTATGTTGCAAATGCGAAAGATCTGGTAAAAAATGTGAGGACGGAATATCCGTTAATCAATTCCAAACGGGGATTTCGGGCTTCTTTAGTCGCAAATTCATGGATCGGAAGAGAAAATGATGATTTGTATCTATGCTGCGATACGGGCGTAGTAAAAGTAAATATGACGAGGTACGATATGACAACAAAGTCCTATCGAATGATTTTGAATTCGGTAAAGGTTGACGGCAAGCGCATGGAGATCAATCGTGTGGATACGTTTCAATTGTCCGCAGATGCGCATCAGATTACATTTTCGCCGGAAGTGTTGAATTATTCCATGGATGATCCGTATGTAAGGGTTAAGCTGGAAGGCTACGATAAGTCGGAACGGGTATGCCGGTTAAGCGAACTGAATTCCATCACATACACGAATCTGAAACAAGGGCAATATGTATTTGAAATAGCGATTTTGGATGATGTGAACGGAAATGTTATAGAGGCCGGTAGATACGTGATCGAAAAAGACATTGAGATGTATCAGAACTGGTGGTTTAAACTTTATGTCTGCTTGATTGCGGGACTGGTTCTTATGTGGATTACCTGGTTTATCACAAGATCGAAGATGCAGAGAACCTTGCTGAAGCAGAAGCTGGAACTGGAATATGCAAAGAAACAGATCCAGATGAGCAATGAAACGATTCTTTCGATTGCACGCACCGTGGATGCAAAGGATTCCAATACGAGCCAGCATTCTTATCGTGTATCGGAATATTCGGTTGCTATTGCAAAACGCCTCGGATACTCGGAAGAACAATGCGAAAATCTCCGCAAGATGGCTTTGTTGCACGACATTGGTAAGATAGGAATACCGGATGCAATTTTAAATAAGCCGGCAAGGCTGACCGATGAAGAATATGAAATTATGAAGACGCATGTAATCCGGGGAGGAGAAATTTTAAAGGATTTTACTTTGATTGACAATGTGGGAGTTGTAGCCTTGTATCATCATGAGAGATATGATGGAACCGGTTATTGTCATGGACTGAAAGGAGAAGAAATTCCAATAGAGGCACGTATTATCGGTATAGCAGATGCGTTTGATGCGATGACCGCAAATCGTGTATATCGAAAACAACTGGATCTTGATTTTGTGATTGGAGAATTAAAACGCTGCAGCGGAACACAATTTGACCCGCACCTTGTAGAAATCATGCTTTCGTTGATTGAGGAAGGCGTTATCGATGCAGAACGTTTATATGCAAAAGCAAAAGGAGAGCAGAAAGAATGAAAAGAGTATATACATTGTGTGTAATAACCTGTCTGGTGATGTCGTTGTTTTCCTTTGGAATCCACAAAATAACCAGAGAGGATGAAAAGCATCTGAAGGTTGGCTTCATATTTGTAGGGGATGAAATTACACCTTATACCAATAATTTTATCAAAGCAAGAGATCATGTGAAAGAAGTGTATGGTGACAGGATTGAATGTGTGACCATTTATAATGTGGCAGAGGGGCAGGTGGAATCGCACCTTCAGGAGTTGGTTGATGAGGGCTGCGACTATATCATCGCAGCCAGTTATGGGTATGGCCCGGATGTGAAAGCCATCGCTGAACAGTATCCGGATATTCAGTTCTGTGTCCCTACAGGAGATAACGCAAATTCGGATCCGGTTCTGCCGAATTATCATAATTGTTTTGGAGAAATCTATCAGGGCAGATATGTATGCGGCAGAGTTGCAGGAATGAAAATCAAACAGATGATCGAAAAAAATATCATCACCCCCCAACAGGCAAAAGTCGGCTATGTGGCGGCTTTTCCGCTGCCGGAAGTAATATCCGGTTATACCGCTTTTTATCTTGGGGTACAATCGATGGTTCCGGAAGCCACCATGATCGTTAAGTATACCAATACATGGTCAAGCTATTCACTTGAAAAACAGGCTGCAAACGAACTGATCGATGAAAACTGTGTGGTTATCTCACAACATTCGGATACCATTGGTCCAGCTACCGCTTGCGAGAATGCAAAACTGGAGATCCCGGTCTATCATGTAGGATACAATCAGAGTATGACGGACATTGCTCCAACCAAATCGCTGATCAGTTGTTGTGTTGATTACTCGTATTATTTTGAGCAGTCGATCGGAGCCCTGCTCCATGATAAGAAAATCGAAGACTGCATCGATGGACGGACGTATGGACAGGATGCTATGGCCGGTCTTGATAAGGGCTGGGTACGGATTCTGGATCTCAATGAGACCGTTGCGCCAAGCGGAACCAAGGAAATGGTTGAGGACACCATTGCAAAATTAGGCAAGGGAGAATTGGAGGTCTTTTCCGGACCATTTACCGGTGTGAGTGTGTTTGATCCGAATGACAGGATCGATCTGAATTCTCCGTATAAAGAAAATGAACAGTCATCCTCGCCGACTTTTTGTTATATTCTTGATGATGTGATTTCGATGGAAGAGATGAACGAAAAATAGAAGCCATAATAGGAATATAAAAATGGATCCTATGCAAGGATGGAAAACTCAGGTGTGTTTGTGCACCTGAGTTTTTTTGTGCAGATTTTTCGGATGCTGAAATAAATTTGGTACAAATATATAAAAAATAACCAACGAGATTGGAAAAATTGTCAATTGAACAAACGGTTGCGCTCATGCTATATTAAAAATGAAATTGAGCAAACGGTTGCGCAACTGTTGCAAACAAAGGCGAAAGGAAATCGTTTTGCGACGGTCGTGCAGCAAATCCGGCATAAGGGTTTGCGTTCAAGAAGGTTAGGGAGGATAACGATGAAGGAGAGAAAAACTTGGCAAAAACGAATCGTAAGTTTGCTGATGGCACTTGCGATGGTTGTCACACAGATTGGGGTGTGGAATGCAGGAAAGGAGCGTGTGCAGGCCGCGGAAGAAATTTTGAAAAATGGCGGTTTTGAAACTGGAGATGCAACCGATTGGAATTTTGTATTGCCGACCGATGCGACGACGGCATCGGCTATTGCTTGGGCTTATAAAAGCGGAAAATATGCGTTGGCATTAAATAACAAGTGGGAGGATGAGTCATCTACCACTCAGACGATAAAAGTAACACAGAAAATTGAAACGCTTGCTTCTGGAAAGTATGAATTATCAGTTTCCATGGCTGGAGAAGCAAAGGAGTTTTCAAATTTCTATGTTATAAAAAATGGAGAGATGGATAAAAACGCTATAACTAATACATCTACAGCATGGAATAATTTTGTAACATATACCATTGATATATCCGTAAGTCAAGATGTTTCCGAATATGAAATTGGTTTTGCAATAGATGTGACTGCGAACTCAAACGACAATGTCCTCATTGATGATATCTCTCTAAAAAAAGTCGATAATGAAGAGAGTGTGCAAACACTGTACGAACTTATTCAAGAGGCCAAAACATTAAACGAGGCTGACTATACAGCGGAAAGCTGGAGTGCACTTCAGGAGGCACTTGTCAATGCAGAAACTGTCTATAAGCAAAAAGATGAAAAGACAGAAGAAGAAATTAAAGCTGCAACATCAAGCTTACAGAGTGCAAAGGACTCACTGGTAGATGCCAGTATTGTAGATTCCGGTGAAGATGGAATTTTTGTCGAAAAAGTAAATGGATTAAGTGATGATTTCTTCAAAGGAGTCGATGTATCGTCATATGTCAGCTTAAGAGATAGTGGTGTGACATTTAAGGACTGGGATGGAAATACAATTTCTGATCAGCAGTTTTTCAATCAGTTAAAAGATGCCGGTGTAAATTGTGTTCGTATTCGTGTATGGAACAATCCGTATGATGCAGATGGCAACGGATACGGTGGCGGAAACAATGATCTTGAAAAGGCAAAGAAGATTGGAAAATGGGCAACCGATGCAGGAATGAAAGTTCTGATCGATTTCCATTATTCGGATTTCTGGGCAGATCCTGGTAAGCAGCAGGCGCCAAAGTCTTGGAAAAATCTAGACATTGATGAGAAGGTGTCTGCGGTAAAAACATATACCCAAGAGAGCCTTACAGAGTTGATCAATGCCGGTGTCGATGTTGCTATGGTGCAGGTTGGTAATGAAACAAACAATGGTATCTGTGGTGAATTTACATGGGAGAACATGGCAAAAATTTTTAGTGCTGGTGCAGCAGGTGTTCGGGCTGTATGCTCTGAGATTTTAGTGGTAGTGCATTTCGCAAATCCAGAAAAAGCCACAAACTATGCCACTTATGCAGAAAATCTGAACACATATGGTGTAGACTATGATGTATTTGCTTCGTCTTACTATCCATACTGGCACGGAACCACAACGAATCTGACAAGCGTATTAAAAAACATTGCAGATACTTATAGCAAGAAAGTTATGGTTGCAGAGACTTCCTGGGCGAATACTCTGGAAGATGGTGATGGTCATGAGAATACCGTACGTCTGGATAATAATGACAAGGTAACAAATACGGATATCAATGAACCATTTACCGTACAGGGACAGGCAAATGAAATCCGTAGCGTGATTCAGGCAATTAAAAATGTCGGAGATGCTGGTATTGGAGTTTTCTATTGGGAACCGGCATGGATTCCTGTAACGGTCTACGATAAGGATGCAGACAATGCAGAAGAAGTGCTTGTGGCCAACAAAGTGGCATGGGAAACGTATGGTTCCGGATGGGCTGCCAGCTATGCGGCTGAGTATGATGCTGAGGATGCCGGAAAATGGTATGGTGGATCAGCAGTAGATAATCAGGCTTTGTTTGATGAGACAGGAAAGCCATTGGCATCACTAAATGTATTTAAGTATGTAAATACAGGAGCCACTACAACGCTAAGAGTTGATTCTGCAGTGAATGCGGATGATATTGAAGTGGGATATGGAGATGATATCGCTGAAAAATTACCGGATACTGTTACTGTAAACTACAATGATAAGACAACTGGAACTGCATTAGTAACATGGAATGCCACAGATATTGCAGCAATTAAAACTTATGGAACTTATTATATTGCTGGAAGTGTGCAGAGTGGTGCGCATACAATTAATGTTTCATGTAAAGTGTCGGTTCTTCCAGAAAATTTACTAAAAAATGGAGGCTTTGAAGACGGTACGACAGAACCGTGGTGCACGAGTGGAGTTGGAATTGATGGAAAGTTGACTGATGATCCAAGAAGTGGAAAAGGAGCACTACATTTTTATAGTGCCAATGAGATTGACTGTCAGGTATCACAGACCATTACAGCGGAAAAGTCCGGATTATATAGTGCATATATGTATATTCAAGGTTGTGACGGAGCGAAAGGAACGATCACTATAGAGAATATTACGAAGAATACTAAACAAAGCAGTGACGAAGCTTCTGGTGATGGCTGGAAGATTTGGAAGCAACCAACGGCAAATAGTGTTTTCGTAAGTGCAGGAGATGAACTTGAACTTACAATTCATGTAACTGGAGATGCAGGTGCATGGGGAACAATCGATGATGTGTATTTGTATCTGGCAGAGGAACGAGATGATGATAACGGATCTGGAAGCAACTCCGGTTCCTCAACCGTAACTCCATCTATTCCTTCTACTGACACCCCGGCATCCGACAAAAAGGATGACAAGTCCGAAGTAACTACCGAGGACAAGAAGGTGACAGCAACGACTCCATCCGGAGAGAAAATCGAAGCAACTGTCAGTGTTTCTAAGGATAAGGATGGAAATGTTACAGAAGCAACAGCAACAGTAACAGGAACCAAGGCAAAGATTTCCGCAGAGGCAGCAGCAGAGATTGAAAAGGCAGCAGGAACAGATAGCGTTGCAATTACGGCAAGTGTTACGGACAAGAACGGAAATGAGAAGTATACCGTAACGGTTGATTCCAAGAATCTGACCGCAAACAAGAAACTGCAGGTCGTAGCAGTCGATCCGAGGACCGGAGAGTATAAGCTGGTTAATGCAAAGACTTACAAGGTTGGCAAAGACGGAACATTAGACGTAAATCTTGCAGCAGGTGCAGATTATAAATTGATGACTCCGGCGGAAGTGAAGGCTGTTGAGAAAGCAATCCTTAAGACGGTGGCAGTAAAGAAAACTTCTGCTACGGTTAAGAAAGGCAAGAAGACACAGCTTCAGCTGAGTGATGACCTTGACATGGACAATGTAAAGAACATTACTTACAAGACCGGCAAGAAAGCAGTTGCAACCGTAAGCAAGTCCGGTAAGATCACAGCCAAGAAGAAAGGAACAGTAACGATCAAAGCCATTGTTACTTTGAAGAATGGAAAGAAGAAGACGGTTTCCATGAAATTATCAATCCGATAGTAGGATGTGATATGAAAAATAGAATAGGGGAGCGTTTTTCATAGACGTAAAGGAAACACCCGAATCTGCTAGATAGATTGTTTGAGCAGAGATGGGTGTTTTCTGTCGTTGACGCTATAAAAGTGGAGTGATAAACTGAATGAAAAATTGGTGATGAATATTGTTGGCGAGGCGGGATAAGGAAATATGATTTATTTAACAGGTGATACGCATGCTTCTTTTTCGAAAAGATTTAACAATGAAAATTTTCCTGAGCAAAGAGAAATGACAAAGGATGATTATGTCATTATCTGTGGGGATTTTGGTGGAATATGGGATGAAAAAGAGGAAAGTAAAAATGAAAAATATTGGTTAAACTGGTTTGAAGAACGTAATTTTACTTTGCTTTTTGTTGATGGAAATCATGAAAATTACGATCGATTATATGCGTATCCAATCAAGGAATGGCATGGTGGAAAGGTGCATGAAATTCGTCCATCGGTGCTGCATCTGATGCGAGGTCAGGTATTTGAAATTGACGGAAAGTCGATTTTTACATTCGGAGGAGCGAGCAGTCATGATATCTCAGGTGGTATTCTGGATCGGGAGGATCCTGATTACAAGACGAAGAAGAAAAGGCTGGATCGGGAATATCTATCCTATCGAATCAATCATTTAAGTTGGTGGGAACAGGAACTGGCCTCGGAGGAAGAGATGAAAGAGGGAAGACACAATCTGCAGAAACATGATTGGAACGTGGATTATATAGTTACGCATTGCTGCTCGACGAGTACACAGGATCGTTTTGGCAAGTTTTTGTATCAGGCAGACAAAGAGACCGATTATCTTGAATTTATCAAAAGTCATACGAATTATCAGAAATGGTTCTTCGGTCATTACCATGATAATCGAAACGTAAGTGAGAAAGAAATTATGATCTACGAGCAAATGATTCGAATCGCGTAGAAAAACATTTTTCAGCAGACACGAAACAGGATGCATTCTTTTCTTGCACTATTTCTTTTAGAAATCTCCATTGGTATTATATATCCGGCATTCATGTGGCCGTTTGGCGTCGTTTTTTTGTCTCATCTTGCATCTGATATTTTTAATCGACGCAAAGTGCAGCTTTTGTATCCGATTCCGGGAGGAATCAGTTTGGGACTTTTTTTCTGCAAAAGGTGATGCAAATTCCATATTTCTGTGGATTGCGTGCGCGGTAATTGCAGTGGAGTTGATAAAATTTGTATTCTAAGAAGCGATTGCAATTAGAGATCAGCATATTTCTCCAAAGCGTTGCGAAGCTTATCGGTTAAATCGTCGATCAAACACTGCGGCGAAAGTACGGTCAGCTGATCGGAAAACATAACACAAAATCCAAGGGCGTTATCATATTGTACATTTTTTACCTCGGCTGCATAGTAGACAACCTGTGCTGCTGGGGGATTATTTTGTTCGGCAACAGGTGGATGCGCAACAGGGGAAGGTTTCAACCTGATATCGGTGCCAAAATAATCCACAAGTATCTGCAGACTCATGGGGGTACACTCGAAAACACAATCGATCCGGTTGTCACGGTTGTATATCTTCATCTCCGGGTAAGTGTTGGCATAAGTGATTGCGTCGAAAATCGGTGCATGATCCCTTTGCATATGAAAATAAGGCTTAAGCTCATCCGGGATCGGATTGCGTACTACGAGTTCCTTAGTGCCGTCTGGATTTGTTAACGTATGTGGCCTCACAGACAGAATACGATCCAGGCGAAAATGTGACGGATTCGTATATTTCCCATGTGTTGCAATCATGTAGTAGTCTCCATCGTTCCACATCATCGCATAAGGATTTAGCATGTAAGATTTTCCATTGTTTCTGGCATGAAATGTCACTTTGCCGGAATCGTCTGTATCGTAAATTCCATACACAATTTCAATTTGATATTCGTTTTCGATCGCGTCATGTACCGTCTGGATATGGGACAAAAAGGTAGACGTATCAATCGGTAGGCATGAAGCAGTATTCTTCGGAGGTCTTGGTGGGAGCGTGTCAACCTGAAAAATATGCTGATACTTCTGCAGGTTGATATCGGATTCGCTCAGATTGTAAGAAGGAAAAAGAATGCGCAGGCGCGACAGCAGATAATTCTTCTCTTCATAGGATAAGTAGCGGCTGCTTTGTACAGTTCCACATATCATGTCCATATCACCTTCCGAGAGAACCGGATCGAAATAGAAGCGCTTCTGCTTACCTTTGCCGGTTGTGTTCCTGCCGGAGGCAATTCCGTCTGCTTCCCGGGAGACAACCTTTCCGCCATATACAAAAGAAAAAAGCTGAAAAATCTGATCAAACACATCGTGATCGGCAGACTCTAAGAGTGCGAGAATATCGAATTTGCGTCGCAGTGTCCGCTCAGGAAAGAATGCATTATCGGAATCGGCGGCCGGAATCAGAGTGTTGAGCTGTTCCGAGATCTCGCTGACAGATAGCGCCTGTTCCTCGTTGGTGCAGGATTTCAAGATATAGACAGCCAGAAGCAGCTCGCATTGTTTCATAATATTCTTGGATGCAAGTTCAGCCTCCTGTCTCGCTTCCAGATAAGTTTGTTCCTGCTTTTGCATTTCCTGTTTTCGAATATCCTTTTGCATTTTCAATTCTCCTGTATTGTTTTCGCTCCATGTTTTTCTTTTATAATAAAACAAACGGACATATTTGGCAAGTTTTTGTAAGGCTGATATGGTATCTTCGGAACATGCAAAGGAAACCAGATGAGAAAAAGTTTAGGGAGGATCGCTATTATGGAAAGATTACATTTACTTAAGCCTGATGTGGTTAGCGGTTATCTGAATGAGGGAAAGGGACAGGAAGTTACCTATCTGCATATAAATGATGTGATTGATGTGGAAGAACTGATGGATGATGTTGCAGCTGGGGCGTTGCCGTACAAAGTACTAGCGGAGTTTGCAAAGAAGAAGCCATCACAGTTCGTTATTGTGAAATGCACGAATCTTGAAGAGGGAAGGATGGCGGTCAGCTACCTGTCGTCTATCTACAACCATGCCGATGGTGTGGGACTGGAGTCTTACGATGGATTCGAGATTTCGGAGGAGGCCGACCATTGGAACGAAGAGACGAATCCAAATACATGGAACAGGGATGAGGATGGCGAAGACGAAGAAAATTGGGAGCAGGGAAGTGAGTGGGCCGAGAATCCATGGAGAGTTCCGCTCATTAAGGACTGCGAACTGACCGGCGGAAGCCCAATCTCTCCATTTGGATTTGGCGGAATCAATTATGCAGGAGCTGGCATGCCGTCCGATAAATTACCATATTGGTATTACACGAGAAAAGAAAATATCTGTGTTGAGGTTGGAAGCAATGGATACATTGGCAACCTGTCGGAAGTATCGAAGCAGCTGAAGCGCTTTAAAAATAATCGTCATGTATTTATTATTCTGTATGATGTTTATGGAACCTATGCAAGCGATTCCGATGATGATGACATGGATGATGTATTTGGAATTGGAAGAGATGACTCCATCTATGAAATTATTCTGAATTATGCTGCCGGTTTTGTCGATATCAGCTGTGAGAACACGCAGCGCAAAGCGTATCATAAGCTGCTTTTTGAGAACTGGATCCAGCGAAAAGGGTATCAGCTGGAAGAAGATTTCCCAATCCGTAAAGTCACGGAACGCATCGTGGCAATCGATGATGCCAATAAATCCGAATTGATTGAGAAAGTGATCAATTATGTCATCCGGGATGATGAAAAAGACCGGACACTTAAGGAGGAGGATTTTGCGGTTCTTGACTATTTCAAGACAATAAGCAAGGAGAAGGAGGAGCAAAAGCAGAAAAGCGCTAAGAAGTTGCGCGAAGAACTAGTCGGAATGGAGCGCGTCAAGGAACAGATCACAGGAATTGTTGAGGTAATGAAATATAACAAGCGCCGCGCCGCTATGGGGCTCGGCAGTGGAAGCTATCACAATGTTCATATGCTTCTCGGTGCGCCAGGTACAGCAAAGACCACAGTTGCAGAACTTCTTGGTAACATGATGGCGGAGGAACATCTGTTAAGCAGCGGGAAGTTCATCTCCGTGAATGGTGCGGAGCTAAAGGGAATGTATGTCGGTCATTCTGCCCCGAAGGTAAAAGCGTTATTCGACGAGTACAATGTTATTCTCATTGATGAGGCCTACGCGATGGCATCCGATAATAACGGACAGATTGACTCCTTCAGTCAGGAAGCAATCGCACAGCTGATCATTGAACTGGAAAAACATGGCATGGATCGTCTCGTTATGTTTGCAGGATACGGTGGCGAGAAGGTATCGGACAAGGACAACAAGATGAAGGAGTTTTTACAGAGTAATCCTGGCATACGGAGCCGAATTAATTCTACGATTTATTTTGACTCTTACTCGCCGGATGAGATGGTAGAAATTTTCAAAAAACATGCAAAGCTGAATCACTATAGACTTCCGAGAACCGCAGATACATATGTCCGTGCGTTCTTCGAAAACAGAGTGAAAGCCGATGATTTTGGTAACGGACGAGAGGCACGAAGCCTGCTTGAGAACAGTATTGTTGAAGCAGCCAAGAGACTTGCTTCGGTAAAGGAGGAGCTGATCACCGAAAAAATGATGAAAGAATTAAAGCTGGTTGATATCAAGAAAGCAATCAAAACACAGGAATTTTCCAAGAAAGTGCAGACTGGAACGACCAAAGCGGTGATCGGATTCTAAAAAGTAGTTTAAGCAGCAATTAATGACTTTTAATTTTGACCCGAAAATGGTATAATAACATCATGTGATAACACGAGCGAGACAGGAGATGAGTGACAATGTCAGAGACTGGGGTATTGATTTTTATTGGAGCAATTATCGGCGTTGCAGTACTTGGAGCAGTGATCGCGGTGATTGCAGCAGTATCGGGAGCTTCCGCAGCAATTGTAGATGATGAGGAGACAACCGAAGAACAGAATATGTAAGAGGAAGGCACATAAGGAGATTCGTTTTATACGCAGATGCGTGGAACGGATGAAATTATGTGCCTTTTGATGTTGATAAAAGGAGAATTATTATGAGTTATACGATGTTGAAGAATCCATTAAAAGAAAACAGATATGAAGAATTTGGTCTTGATGGTGCCGCACTGCGATTCGTACGGGAGCGTTGTGAGGGACTTCGTTTTGATGCACAGAAGGCTGCGGAGGAGAGTGAGAACCATTATTTGGGAACGAGCTTGAAGGCGAATCAGATTCCGTACAATATGGAGAAGGATATTGACCGGTTATGTTTAGAAAATGCGTTGGATCGTTTCCTTCAGTCAGGAAAGAAGGAAGATGCATTCGATGTATATTTCTGTTATCTGGAAATGTTCATCGGAGATTATGACAAGACGAGAAGAATGATTGAATTGTTGTCCGAATTTGAGGCGAATGGAAGTAGCTTGCTGATGAAGCACAGAGATCATTATTCGCATTCCGTTTATGTTTTCGCACTTGGATTGGCTATCTATGAGACGAATTCGATTTACCGCGCAGAATACCAGAAGTATTGTGGCCTTGAGGATGAGCATGCGGCAGCAGCACATTTCTTACAGTTCTGGGGACTTAGTGCACTGTTTCATGATATAGGATATCCGTTCGAACTTCCGTTTGAACAGGTGGCTTCTTATTTCGAAGTTGGGGGAAAGAAGCGCAAAAATTGTCCGTTTGTGGCATATCAGGATATGACAAAATTTATCCAGATTGATACAAGTACACAGGAAGAGTTAAAGAAGCTGCTTGGAGGAAGAACTTTTGTGACAACCAACGAGCTTTTTGCTTATCTTCTTGCGGATAAATTAAGTAATGTGTATCCTGCTGCTACGGAAGAGAATATGTGCAGTGTGTTGGAAAAGAAGCCTTCACAGCCGGATCAGTTTGGACATTTTATGGACCACGCTTATTTTAGTGCAACGGTTTTGTTTAAGAAATTATTTGAAGAAATGGATTGTTCGATGCTAAGAGAGCATTTGGATGCGATTGTAGCCATTCTGATGCACAACAGTTTGTATAAGTTTAGTATTGGTTTCTATAAAGAGAAAGGAACCATTCCTTTTAAGCCGGATGCAATATTAAACCCATTGGCATTTTTGCTTATGCTTTGTGATGAGTTACAGTGTTGGGATCGTACTGCCTATGGAAGAAATTCGAAGATTGAATTACATCCGATGAACTGCCGATTTGATTTCTCGAACAATGAAATTCGTGCAACCTATCTGTATGATCAGAAGGAGATTGCGAAGATCAATCGATTTAAGGATGAATACATTACATGGCTCCAGAATGGAAAAGTGGGAGACGCTCCGAAGCTGAAAGCGTATTCTTCCATGTTCTTAAAAATCGACGGTGGTAACATCTCTCCGTTCCAGGATGAGATTGAGCATATCATTGACTTGACGCAGATTAAGTTGCATGTTGATACCGGAGTGGTGGAAAACACAAACACGAAGAACCGCAGATACTTATCAGACAGCAACTTCCTGAATCTGTATAATTTTGCGATTGTACTGAACGGCCGCTGGAATAACGCCGGCTGGAAACAGGCCAAGGAGACTGGTCGCGAAGAAGAATTCATTATGGATGAGAAGAATACACTGGCATTCACAGAATCATTTAAGAAGCTTTCGTTGGAGTATAAATTGTCCAATATTAATCAGGCCAAGGCTTTTGCAAAATACATGAATGTGATCGATTGTTTCTACACGGATAAGCCGGTTGACTTTGAGATGCTGGAGCATTTTACCAAGGATGATTTGCTGAAGATTGGTTTGATGGAGCATCAGAGATGGCTGCAGGAGCATCTTGATATGGGCTGGGCTTACGGAGAGCCTTCCCGCGAGGAGCGCGATCTGTTGCGTCAGCACAAGGACATGATTCCGAATTACTATAATGATGAGGGTCACATTACGACCGAGGCAGCGAAGGAGAATTATTATCGCCTGGATAAAGAGGAGCAGGATAAGGACACGGATCCGATGGAGTGCATGCTTGCAATGCTTAAGATGTTTGGTGGACTGCGCATTTACCGATTGAAATAGTTTTTGGGAGGACTTTACGTGGAATTAACAAAAGAGAACGGGAAGCCCAAGGCATTCTATATAATACTAGCCGCACTTATTCCGTTTGTGCTTGGAACGATTGGCTATATGAAAGCCGGAGCAGCGCGGATTTCGGATGCCATGTATGGAGCTGTGGCGCTGTATGGTTTGAATTTGACCGATGATTACGCTTACAATATCTGGCTGGAGATTGCCAGATGGAGCGCGCCGCTGGTGACAGCTGCCACAATTTTGAGCATTTTTAAGTGGGCTAGAAAATTTGTTTGGCATCGATTGAAAAGCGTGTTCGCAGATAGTATTGCGGTCTATTGTGATGATGATACCAAGCTGTCGTTTCAGGAAGGGGCGGGACGACACGTTGTATATCCGGGACGAGAATTTGTGCCAAATGCAAAGTCGCAGATTATTCTTTTCGATACAGACGATGAAAGTCTGAAATTTTATGAAGAGAATAAGGCGAAACTTGAAAGTAAGAAAGTATATATTGGACTTCGTGAGCTGGATTACGGATTGATGTGTGAGAAGGCTAATGTATCCTTTTACGACATTGATGGTTCGATCGCGCGCAACTTATGGAAGCAGATTGCATTATGGAGAAATGCAAAGTCTGGGGAACCGTATACAATTTCGATTTGTGGCACAGGACATCTTGGACGTAACGTTTTAGAGCAGGCGCTGCTTATGAATCTGTTTGCGAAGAACCAGAAGATTACTTATAATTTTATTGGTGACAATGATGTGTGGTCTGTGGTGCATCAGGATTTTCAGATGGCGAACGGAGATCAGATTCAGTTTATTCACTCGGATGACGAACATCTCTGTGAGTGTTTGAAGCAATCCGATTATGTTATTGTTGCGATGAAAGCATCGATCGAACAGATTCAGGCACTTGGAAGTATCTGTGACCAAAGTAAGATATATTACTATGCGCCACAGACAGGCGGGGCATGCGAACATCTTGCATTTACCAATTTGACTGCTTACGGTTCGAATGAAGAAATCTATACGGCTGAAAACATTCTTGGAAATAAGTTGATCGACGAAGCGATGCAGGAAAATTTCGATTATATGTATAATAGCGGAAAAATTGAAGTTGGTGCAACGAAGGAATCTGAATGGAAGAAGCTTAGCGGATTCTTGAAATGGTCGAATATTTCTTCTTCCGATTATGGACATATTTTGCGTGAACTGATGAAAGCAGATAGGGATGAGAAGGAATTAGCGGAGCTGGAACATATTAGATGGTGCAGATTTCATTATCTGAATCACTGGCAATATGGCGAGAGACGGAATGATCAGTTGCGGATTCATACGTGCTTGAAAGAATTCGGGCAGTTAGATGAGAAGCAGCAAGAGAAAGATTTGAGAGTTGTATGCAAACTGCAAAATAGTATGAAATAGGAATTTGTTGTTTTGCGTAAAAAGAAGGCCTCGGGATATGTCCTGAGGCCTTCTTTTACCGTTGTTTTTATTTATTCACTTCATAATACTTGTCATATAAATCAAGCATATCTTTTAAATTATGATAGAGTTCTTCGTCAGAAGATAAGGTGTCGAGGGTGTATTTCTTGCTGCAAATGCAACCCGCATCATACTCTTTCTTACCAGAGTTAATGTCCTCTGCAGAAAAACCATTGAGTCCGATTTTATTACGGATAAGGGTGGAATTGATCTTCAATGTTGAAATGGTGTAATCATCTTTTCCGCGGTAACCATGTTCTTTGAAGTAGTTCTTATTTCCTTTTGATAAGTCATTTGCCTTCTCTTGGATTTCAGTCATTCCCTGATTCAAGGTGAGGTATAAAGTCTTATTTTCTGCATTCAGAAGGTAAACAATATAGACGCCCTTGGTTGTTGTATTCGTAATGTTCGTATTGAAGATCGCAATCCATGGACAACCAGCCCAGTTACCCTGTCCACAGCTGCCCTTGCTTGTGTAATACTCTTGCTGCATAAATGGAGCGGCAGTAAGTAAGAACGGAATTTTGTTACAAATCAGTTGATACAGAGGGTGTTCTCCGTTCATCGCACCTTCATGTGAAGCATAGGAATCCATCCATTGATACATTGCATCGCGGAGTCCTTGTGGTTCGTTGAAGGAAGTTGGCTGTGCAGTTGATTTTGCAACAGGAGCAGTAGTTTTTTCAACGGAAGGAACTGCAACGTCCTCGTCAAAAATTAATTCAGCTTCTGATGGATGAATTCCAATTTCTAATAGTCTGGATTCCAAATTTTTTAGATATCCATATGGATTGAAATTGATATTCATACTCCATGATGGAAGTGCATTTAAAGCACCGTAGCGAACCTTGTAGTTGTCAGCTTCCGCGGATGGAATAAATACAGGATTCTTTAACAGATTCTTGGAATTTACCATCTGGATATAGTTTTTTCCATATTCCTGAATACATGCACCTACAAAGGCCTGCAATAGCTGGCAGAGATTCTTGCATGGTGCAATATCATATTGTGGGCGGTTCGCAACACGCATACCGATTGTGTGATATAGCTTGGCGGTAAAAGTTTTGTTATCATATCTCATGATGAGCTCCTGCACAGTGTGAGCACCGTGAAGAGACTCAATATTTGCGTTGGATGGTAAAATCATTTTTGGTTTCGTAGTGTTGTCCGATACATCCTTATTTCCATAAGTTAGAGTGACGGTGGAAGTTGTTGTTGGATTCGTTGTTGTAATAATGTCGCCGACATAAGACTTATAATCACGTATCATATCAGACATTATTTTTTCAATGGGACCCTGAATTGCATTACAATTATAATCGATTATGGAAACTATTTTTTCATATATATCAATATCGTTGTTGGCTTTATTGAATTCCTCAGATCCTTCTTCGGAGTCAGCAATTCTGGTGAGAAGCTCTTTATTATAATCTTTGTACATTGTTTTAGATGAAGAAGTCCAAATATCAATCGAAGAAATTGGTTTTCCAAAAGAGTGTATGTTTTCTAATTCGCGTTCGACGGCTTCACTTATGACGGAATTTTCACTTCGAAAGAAAAAAGCACATTTACAGTTTGAGTTTAAATAAGCGGAACGAGCGGATTTTGCCCATGAATTCTGATCATGAGGGAGATTTGCAGCGTCAATCCACAAATTGTATCCTTTGCTGTATAAATTAATAAAAATTTCTCGAACTTTAGTAGCATCCTTATGTGCATAACTGATAAAGGCAAATGGCTTAGTTTTGTCACATTGCATATCAAGAATTTCTTCCGGACGTTGTTCATCAGTAGTTTGTAAATTCATATCGTTCATTTGTACTCCTTTAAAATTTTATTTGTATTAAGTGATTATAAGCATATCTTTTTTTCACCATCTATGCTATCGTACATACGTGTTGCATACTGAAATGTATATCTTTCTTCACCGTGTAATGCAACACAAAATAAAAGTTCTTGTTTCCACTCATCTGAATCTTTATTTCTAGTATAAACAATTTCAACGGTGAATTCCAATTCACTGTCTTCGCCCATTCCTCCGGTGACATGAGTGTTTTTAATTCGAATCTCGCTTGGATAGAGATCCTGAGATAAATCTATTTTGTTATTCCCAATATATGCAAAAAGATGAGTATGAATCTCCTGTGAAGCTTCCTGGTTTTCATAATATTCTCGCATACTAGCGGCACCAATATTTGAATATAGTGCACCTTTTGCCTTTTCCAATTGAAATTGAAATGTAACAGTACGTTGTCCACCTATATTTAGGATAAAACCATGATCTCCGTGATCTATGATACTATACTTTCCCAAATCATGCGTATTCTCCAATTCCCTTTTTTCAAATAAACTGTATCTTACATCATAATTTCCCATGCGTTCATTCTCCTCTATCTTAATTTTTTAATAATAATTCCTAATTCAAGAACAATCGATATTCCAATTCCAATGAATAAATAATCTTTCAAATTGGTAAATTTGTGTTTCTTGTCAGCACAAACACTTTTGTTGATGGAAGTTCTTTGCTTTGTTATGGTTTCAGGTTTTAATAACGTTAATAGATATTCGGTAGTGTTGATGCAATTTTCTTCCATGTCCAATTGCTCATCCGCATCGTATATCTGTTCTCCATCCAACAAAAAACTAAACTGCGAAGAACTTTCATATACAGAATTTCTTATTGGAATCAGTCTATGCTTCGAACCAATTGCACAGCCCACCTCTTTTTGTACCCATCTTGAGGATTCTGCTTCTTGTGACAGAATAAGTACAACATTAGGTATTTTACTGAGTGCTGCAGGAATTTCCGCTTGATAACTTGAACCAGCAGGAATGGAATAAGGTGCCATCCAGCAACGGATACCTTTAGAAGTTAAGTGATTTCTTAAACAATCTGCATATTCGCGTTGGGCAGAGCAATAGCTGATAAATACATCTTCAGGTGTCTGCGTATTATCGATAGAATTTATTAATGTAATAAGTTCTTTTACTTTTTTCTCATTGCAATCACAAAAAGTAATTTTTTGTAATCCATCAATGTCTTGTAAAGCTTTCTTGCATTGGGTAATCAAGGGTGGGATGATATAACATAATTCTATTTTTTGATTTCCACTTCCTAAAATCGGTAAAATCACTTTAGAAGGAGCCATTCCCAATTTGTTCATTTGCTGAAGCATATCATATAGTGTAGAAAAGGATTTACATAGGGTTTTTGCTTCTGTGTTATTTGAATCCACAGTATCAAGCAATTCTATGCAACCGATGCGATTGATAGTGCTATTGATTGGTTTTGAAACCCAATAATTGTTTTGTTCTCTACAATCAATTTCAGGATGCATTGCTTCTGTTTCGACCGATATATGTAATCTCTCATAAAGATCTCCAATCAATGTCTTTGAAAAAGGTGCATAATGTCCTTTAAATGCAGAACATACAAGGAAATCATATTGTTCAGATAGGTTCAAAATATCTCCGGAAGTTACTTCGAGTTGTTTTTCTTTTCCGTTGACAAATATTTGTGTTTCCCATTTCATGTATCTTATCCCCATAATATCCAACTATTTTGATAACATAAGTATATTAATTTTCTTCTAAAACATCAACCTTTTTTACTATAATGTAAATCTAAAATAAAAATTAATTCGATTGGCATCAACTTGTAAATAAATCCACAATATAGGTATAATGAAATCAATCAGCCAAATTGTGGAAGAACGCCAATGACATCGGGTGATGCAGGCGGCGAAGATAAATGCAAATGGACGGATATTTTCAAAAGGAGGAAACGAATTTTATGATATCGAAGTATAGTGTCAAGCGACCGTACACCGTATTAGTCGGTGTCATACTTGTAATCGTGCTCGGCGTTGTCTCGTTAATGAAGATGACGACAGATCTGTTGCCAGACATGAGTTTTCAGTATGCGCTCGTTATCACAACGGATATGGGAGCGAGCCCGGAGAAGGTGGAGAGTGAGGTGACGGCGCCGATTGAGGCGGCGATGGCAACCACGTCGAACATCAAGAATGTCAGCTCCATCTCCTACAACAGTTATTCCATCGTAACGCTCGAGTATGAGCAGAATGCAAATATGGATTCGGTTGTGGTCGAAATCCAGCAGAGTCTGGATCAGATCAGCGGTCAGTGGAGTGATTCAGTCGGAACGCCGATGATCATGAAGATCAATCCGGATATGCTGCCGGTTGTGGCAGCAGCTGTGGATGTCAAGGGAATGAGCGCTTCGGAGATCTCCGATTATGTGGAGAACGACCTTGTGCCGAGCATTGAAAGTCTTGAGGGGGTGGCATCGGTTTCGACGACCGGACAGCTGGATGAGAGTATTCAGGTTACGATGAATCAGGACAAAATCGATGCTCTAAATAAGAAGATCAAGAAAAGCATTGATAAGCAGTTCACGGATGCACAGAAGAAGATCGATGATTCGAGTGCCAAGGTGAAGAGTGGTAAGGAATCGCTTACTTCCGGACAGGATAAGCTTTCTGATGCACTCAATGAGACTATGGAAAAACGCGATGAGTTGTATAAGACGGAAGAGGATCTGCAGAAGCAGTTAAAAGAATTGCAGAAGCAGCAGAAGTCGCTGACCAAGATTCAGGAAGGCCTGAATGCGGTCATGACTTCCGATGGTTACACAAGTATTACGACAGTGCTTAAGGACAATCCGGATGCTGCACAGCTTCCAGAGATGAAGCAGCAGATTGAAGCGTTTAATAAGGCAATCAAGGAGCAGTTCTCTGGTCTTAGTGCGATGGGAATTACCGTGAATACATACGAGGATCTGCCGACTGCAGCAGCGACTGTATCTGCGACTTTGACGAAGGTGAACACCGGAATCAAGACGATCGACAGTGCTTTAGAAAAGGTACAGGATGGAAAGGTATCGCTTTCTACCGCGATGGACACGTTGAACGCGAATGCCGCTTTGGCTGCACTTCAGATGAGTTCCAGCTCCGCAGAATTGTCAAATGCGGCTGCATCTCTTGAGACGGCACAGACGAATCTGGATGATGCGAAGGATAGTGCTTACGATTCGGCAGACCTTAACAATATTCTCACAAAGGATACGCTTTCGAATCTGTTTACCGCGCAGAACTTTGATATGCCGGCAGGTTACGCGATGGATGGAGATACCCAGTATCTTGTCCGTGTCGGCGAGTCGGTCAAAAGTGAGGAAGATTTAAATGATCTTGTGCTGATGGATCTGAATATGGATGGAATCGATCCAATCCGCTTAAGCGATGTGGCAGATGTTGAGATGACGGACAATTCCGAGGAGACTTACGCGGTTGTAAACGGAAACCCGGCCGTCACACTGTCTATTGAGAAGCAGACCGGTTATTCGACCGGTGAGGTCACAGACCGTATTCTGGACAAATTCGACCAGCTTGAGAAAGCGGATGAGAATCTGAATATGACGGTTCTCATGAATCAGGGTGTCTACATTGATATGATCGTAAAAAGCGTGATGCAGAACATGATATGGGGAGCAGTCCTTGCAATCATCGTACTGCTTTTGTTCTTAAAGGATGTTAAGCCTACGATCGTGATCGCATGTGCGATCCCACTTTCGGTTGTGTCCGCAGTCGTGCTCATGTACTTTACGGGAATCACGATGAATATTATTTCGATGTCGGGACTCCTTCTGGGAATCGGAATGCTCGTGGATAATTCGATCGTTGTTATCGAGAATATCTACCGTCTGCGCCACGAGGGCTATTCCATTAAGAAAGCAGCGGTAAGTGGTGCAAGTCAGGTGACAGGAGCCATTATTGCTTCCACTCTGACAACGGTCAGCGTATATGCACCGATCATTTTCACGGAAGGCATCACACGCCAGCTTTTCGTAGATCTGGCTTTGACGATCGCCTACACATTGATTGCCAGCCTTGTTGTGGCACTGACGTTCGTTCCGGCGATGGCATCCGTGACATTAAAGAAAACCAAAGAGATCCGTCATCCGTGGTTTGATGCGATGCGGGATGCATACGGAAGATTCCTCGCAGGGTGTCTGCGTTTTAAACCGATCGTCTTTATCGTGGCGGTTGTGCTTCTTGCCGGAAGTGCGGCACTCAGTCTCTCGAAGGGCATGAACTTCATGGACATGGATATGGAGACAAACCAGATCTCCGTATCGATCGCCGCAAAGGAAGGCGAGAACTTAACATTTGACGAGTTAAAGGATGCTTCCAACGAAGTCATTGATAAGATTTCCGATATCAAGGGCATCGACACGATCGGAGCCAGCATCGGCGGCAACTCTACGATGAGCCTGATGGGTGGCGGAAGCGACAAAGTAACGATGTATGTGCTGCTCGATGAGGATTCGGATGTCAGCAACGATGCGGTTTCCAAGGAGATCCTGGACCGCACGAAAGATATGGACTGCGAGGTCACCTGCGACTCATCCTCGATGGATTACTCCGCCTTTTTCGGTGAGGGTATCTCGGTCCGCATCAAGGGCAGCGATATCGACACGCTGCAGGAGCTGGCCGGTGAAGTCGCTTCTGTTATGGAAGACACCAAGGGCACTGTGGATGTGGACGATGGACTCGATGAGGCGACGCCGCAGCTTACCATCACGGTCAATAAGGAAAAAGCCGCAAAATACGGCTACACGGTTGCGCAGGTTTATCAGCTTGTCGCCGCAAAGATGGCAGACAGCAAGAGTGTGACGACCATTTCAACCGATATCAAGGATTACAAGGTTTACTTACAGACTGAGGATCAGGAAGATACTACACTTGACGATATTAAGAATCTGGCCTTTACTTACACCAATAAGGATGGTAAGGAGAAAGAGATTCCGCTTACAAAGATTGCGACGATGAAGAATACGACCACGCTCAGCACGATCAGCCGAGATGCACAGTCCCGTTATCTGACGGTTTCCTGCAACGTGGATGAGGAGCACAATGTAACGCTTGTCAGTAACGCATTACAGAAGAAAATCGACAAGCTTGACATACCGGAAGGATACTCGGTCGAGATGACCGGTGAGGATGAGACGATCAACGAGTCGATGAGTCAGCTTGTCCTCATGCTCGTGCTCGCAGTAATTTTTATCTACCTCATCATGGTTGTACAGTTCCAATCGCTGGTATCGCCGTTTATCATTATGTTTTCGATTCCGCTTGCGTTCACCGGTGGATTTATCGCATTGTTTATCAGCGGACAGGAAGTCAGTGTTACTTCCATGCTCGGATTTATCATGCTTGCCGGACTGATCGTAAATAACGGTATCGTGCTCATTGACTACATCAATCAGGCGAGACATGAGGGAACATCCAAGAAAGAGGCAATCATTGAAGCAGGAAAGACGAGACTTCGCCCGATCCTGATGACAGCCCTTACCACGATCCTTGCGATGTCAACTTCCGCAATCGGAATCGGAGAAGGCTCCGAGATGATGCGCCCGATGGCAATCACGATCATCGGAGGTCTCGTATACGGTACACTTCTGACACTGGTTGTCATTCCGTGTATTTACGATGCATTCAACCGTGAGAAGGATATGAGGGAGGCAGAACTTTAAAAGGGTTGCTTTTCATGTCTCATTGTGATAAAGTACAAATGTTCCGAATATTGGAACCATAGAGTGAGACATTGGTCACACGAAGGGGTACACCACCGCGGGTGTAGCTTACTTCGTGTGACCTTTTTTGATTCATAGGAAATTCCTTCCTATGAATCAAAACGCTCCGCGGGGATGCGCAGCTCGCGGAGATGAAGTTTATGCTGGGCATACCGCTCGTGCGCGGAAGTGTGCGTCGAGCGCACACTTTATTTTTTATGACATTCGCAATCGCTTATTCAATGAAGTTATAAAAGGAGGACAACATGGTACATATCAATGGGAAAGACATCGATGCAGCGGGGCAGACACTGAAGGCATACCTGGATGCGAGCGACTACGAACCGGGCACATTCGTGGTGGAGTGCAATGAAGAAATTGTGCATAAGGAAGACTACGGAGAACATGTTTTAAAAGACGGAGACGTTGTGGAGATTGTGCAGTTTATGGGCGGAGGCGCCTGTTAACGAATAGAGAGAACACCTTAGCATAAGGCGCAGACAGAAAGAGAGGACAAAAGCAATGGCAAAAGACACATTCACATTAGGCGGCAAAGAATTTTCTTCCCGCTTTATTTTAGGATCAGGAAAATATTCCATGGAGTTGATCAAGGCAGCAGTGGAGAATGCAGGAGCGCAGATTATCACACTGGCAGTCAGAAGAACCAACACGAAGCAGAAAGAGAACATCTTAGATTTTATTCCGAAGGGAGTCACGCTTCTTCCAAATACATCCGGTGCGAGAGATGCCAAGGAGGCTGTCCGGATCGCGCGTATGGCAAGAGAGCTTGGCTGCGGAGATTTTGTCAAGGTAGAGATCATGAAGGATAGCAAATATCTGCTTCCGGACAATGTTGAGACGGTAAAAGCGACAGAGATGCTTGCAAACGAGGGATTCGTGGTACTTCCGTATATGTATCCGGATCTGTATACGGCAAGAGATTTGGTTAATGCGGGAGCCGCAGCGGTTATGCCGCTCGCTTCCCCGATCGGTTCCAACAAGGGACTGGCAACCAAAGAATTCATCCAGATCCTGATCGATGAGATCGACCTTCCAGTGATCGTGGATGCCGGAATCGGACGCCCTTCGCAGGCATGTGAAGCGATGGAGATGGGCGCAGCAGCCGTGATGGCGAATACCGCGATTGCCACAGCCGGAGATGTCCCGATGATGGCAGGTGCATTCAAGAATGCGATCGAAGCCGGAAGAAGTGCGTACCTTGCAGGCCTTGGACGCGTACTTGAGCGTGGCGCAGCAGCATCGGATCCGCTGACCGGATTTTTAAGGGATTAGAGGTGGACGACAATGGCAGAAAATCAATTTTTTATCGATTCGGATAAATTAAGTGAGGCGGCTTTGGAACACAAACATAAACTGGAGACTGATCCGTCGAGCCGCACCAATCACATGGAATATATGGAGGGTATGGAGCAGATTGATTCCGATATTATGGACAAGGTGCTCGAGCAGATGAACTCCTACGATTACGAGAAATACACCGCCAAAGAGGTACAGACCGCTTTGGAGCACGAGACCTGTACGGTGGAAGATTTTAAGGCACTTTTGTCACCGGCTGCTTTGCCGTTCCTTGAGCGGATGGCACAGCGCGCGAAGATGGAGACGAGCAAGCATTTCGGCAATACGGTCTATCTGTTTACGCCGCTTTATATTGCAAACTACTGTGAGAATTATTGTGTCTACTGTGGCTTCAACTGCTACAATGATATTCACAGAAAAAAGCTTAATTTCGAGGAAATTGAGCATGAGATGAAAGTAATCGCGGATTCCGGTATCGAGGAAATCCTGATGCTGACCGGCGAGAGCCGCGCACAGAGCGATGTGAAATACATCGGTGAGGCATGTAAGCTGGCACAGAAATATTTCCGCAATGTAGGGCTGGAAATCTATCCGGTCAATAGCGATGAGTACCGCTACCTGCATGAGTGCGGTGCGGACTACGTTACCGTATTTCAGGAGACCTACGATTCGGATAAATACGAGACGCTGCATCTGATGGGACACAAGCGTGTCTTCCCGTATCGTTTCGAGGCACAGGAGCGTGCACTTATGGGCGGCATGCGGGGCGTCGGTTTCTCGGCACTGCTCGGCTTGTCGGATTTTCATAAGGATGCATTGGCGTCGGCACTTCATGTGTACTATCTGCAGAGAAAGTATCCGTATGCAGAGTACTCCCTGTCGTGCCCGAGACTTCGACCGATCATCAACAACGACAAGATCAATCCGCTTGATGTGCATGAAAAGCAGCTTTGCCAGATTCTTTGTGCGTACCGCATTTTCCTGCCGTATGTAGGAATCACGGTATCCTCCAGGGAGCAGAAGCATTTCCGTGACGGCATTGTCAAGATCGCGGCAACGAAGATATCCGCAGGTGTATCCACGGGTATCGGCGATCACGAGAGCAAGTACACCGGAAAGGAGGAGAGCGATTCCGGCGATGAGCAGTTCGAGATCTCGGATGGACGAAGCTTCGATCAGATGTATGAGGATATGGAGCAGGAAGGGCTGCAGCCGGTGCTCAACGATTACGTCTATGTATAAAAAAATCTGTGTGACGAACCGTGCGCTCGCTGCGCATCCGTTTGAGGAGCAGATCGCGCGTGTGCTTGATGCAAAGCCGGATATGCTGATCCTGCGCGAGAAGGATCTGGGCGAGGCGGAATATGAGAAGCTGGCGGCAGAGGTCAAAACGTTGGGCGAACGCACCGAAATGCAGCTTGTCCTTCATAGTTATCCAAGTGTTGCAAGGAAACTTGGTATATCGGCGATCCATATGCCGCTCGCAGGATTTACCGCAATGAGCGAGGAAGAAAAGGCGCAATTTACCATAAGAGGTGCATCGGTACATTCGGTGGAGGATGCGCTTCGCGCCGAGCGGGCGGGCGCAACGTATGTGACAGCAGGACATATCTATGCAACGGACTGCAAGAAGGGATTGCCGGGCAGAGGACTGGAGTTCCTTAAGGATGTCTGTGCGGCGGTCGATATTCCGGTCTATGCGATCGGTGGAATCGATGAGACGAATGCAGATGCTTGTATTGCGGCTGGGGCAGCAGGCGTGTGTATGATGTCCGGGTATATGAAAATTTAAACCTTGACAAATAAACACCACGCAAGTATCATGATAAAAGATAGTCAAAAGTGATGACAAAGAGGAGTACGCACCGGGCGGCTGATAGAGAAGGACATTCATCGGCTGGAAGATGTCCGCAAAACGTGGTGTGGAAGGTAGCTTTGGAACTGAGATGCTGAAGACAGAATCCATTGTTGGGTAGGCATCTACGATTTGTCCCCGTTAACGGACTTGAGGTGTTCAAAAGGAATTTTATTGAGCACGAACGAAGGTGGTACCGCGATCATTCGCCCTTCCTGTCTATGACAGGGAGGGCGCTTTTTAGTGCAACAAGGAAACTATTCGCAAAGAACCCGTAAGCATAAGAAAAATGATGATTCATGCTTGCATGGAAGAAGCATTTTTCTTATGCGTAAGGGGACTCGAATAGAGTCTCCGCCTCATATATGAGCAAAATTAGTAGCGAAGCTACGAGAAAGCACGAGATATCGTGCGGTTTTGCGAATTATATGGAAGGGTTCTTGAAGATTTATCAAAAAAGAAAGGATGAAATCATGAGCAAAGAATTAAGTAAAACTTATGATCCGAAAGATATTGAGGATCGTCTTTATAAGAAGTGGGAGGACAATGGCTATTTTCACGCAGAAGTAGACCGCAGCAAGAAGCCATTTACCATCGTTATGCCGCCACCAAATATCACAGGACAGCTGCACATGGGACACGCTTTGGACAACACCATGCAGGATATTCTGATCCGTTACAAGCGTATGCAGGGCTACAATGCACTGTGGCAGCCGGGAACCGACCATGCGTCCATCGCAACCGAGGTTAAGGTTATCCAGTCACTTAAGGAGCAGGGAATCAACAAGGCAGACCTCACGCGTGAGGAGTTTTTGGAGAAGTGCTGGGACTGGAGAAAAGAGTACGGCGGACGTATCGTAAAGCAGCTTCGTAAGCTCGGTTCTTCTGCGGACTGGCAGAGAGAGCGTTTCACGATGGATGAGGGATGTTCCCACGCCGTACAGGAAGTATTTACCAAATTATATGACAAGGGATGGATCTACAAGGGATCCCGTATCGTCAACTGGTGTCCGGTATGTAAGACATCGATCTCCGATGCAGAGGTTGAGCATGAGGAACAGAATGGCTTTTTCTGGCATATCAATTATCCGGTAGTCGGCGAGGAAGGAAGATTCGTTGAGATCGCAACGACACGTCCGGAGACATTGTTCGGAGATACCGCTGTGGCAGTAAACCCGGATGATGAGCGTTATCAGGATATCATCGGAAAGACCTTAAAGCTTCCGATGACCGACCGTGAGATCCCGGTTATTGCGGATGCTTATGTAGATAAGGAGTTTGGAACCGGCTGCGTTAAGATTACGCCGGCACATGACCCGAACGATTTTGAGGTTGGAAAGCGTCACAACTTAGAGGAAATCGTCGTTATCAACGATGATGCAACCATGAACGAGAAAGCCGGAAAGTACGCCGGAATGGATCGTTATGAGTGTCGTAAGGCATTGGTCGATGACCTGGAGAAGGCAGGACTTCTTGTAAAAGTCGTTCCGCATTCCCACAACGTTGGTGTGCATGACAGATGCCATACGACCGTTGAGCCGATGATCAAGCAGCAGTGGTTCGTTAAGATGGATGAGATGATCAAGCCGGCTGTGGAAGGTGTAAAGAATGGGGAGATCAAACTTCTTCCTTCCAGAATGGATAAGACATACTTTAACTGGACGGACAACATCCGCGACTGGTGTATCAGCCGTCAGCTTTGGTGGGGACATCGTATCCCGGCATGGTACTGTGATGATTGTGGCGAGATGGTCGTATCTATCGAGAAACCGGGAAAATGCCCGAAGTGTGGCAAGGATCACTGGACACAGGATCCGGACACACTCGATACCTGGTTCTCATCTGCATTGTGGCCGTTCTCAACACTCGGATGGCCGGAGAAAACAGAGGATCTTGATTACTTCTATCCGAACGATGTGCTTGTAACTGGTTACGATATTATCTTCTTCTGGGTAATCCGTATGATCTTCTCCGGATATGAGCAGATGGGCAAGGCACCGTTCCACACTGTTCTCTTCCACGGACTCGTAAGAGATTCACAGGGACGTAAGATGAGTAAGTCTCTCGGCAATGGTATTGATCCGCTTGAGGTTATTGATAAATATGGTGCAGACGCACTTCGTCTGACACTGATCACCGGTAATGCACCTGGTAACGATATGCGTTTCTACTGGGAGCGTGTTGAGGCTTCCAGAAACTTTGCCAACAAAGTATGGAATGCTTCGCGTTTTATCATGATGAACTTAGAGGGCACGGAGATTACGGAGCCTTCTTTAGACGAGTTACATCCGGCTGACAAGTGGATCCTTTCCAAGGTAAATACACTTGCGAAGGATGCAACCGAGAATATGGACAAATTCGAACTTGGTATCGCAGTACAGAAGGTTTATGATTTCATCTGGGATGAGTTCTGCGACTGGTATATTGAGATCGCCAAGGTTCGTACTTATAAGAAGGATGAAGATCCGAAGTCTGCCAATGCAGCACTGTGGACACTCCGTACCGTACTGATCAATGCGTTAAAGCTTCTGCATCCGTACATGCCTTTTATCACAGAGGAAATCTTCTGCACGATCCAGTCCGAGGAGGAGACAATCATGCTCTCCCAGTGGCCGGAGTACAAGGAGGAGTGGAACTTCCCGGCAGATGAAGTTGCCATCGAGCACTGCAAGGATCTTGTAAAAGGCATCCGTAACGTGCGCACCGAGATGGATGTTCCGCCATCTCGCAAGGCAAAGCTTTATATTACTTCTGAGGATGCAGCACTTCGTGCAACATTCGAGGAGAATAAGGAAGTTTATGTAAATCTTGCTTCTGCAAGTGAGATCAACGTACAGGCAGACAAGAGTGGAATCGGCGAGGATGCTGTATCCGTTGTTATCCCGGGCGCTGTTATCTATCTGCCACTTGAGGATCTGGTTGATTTTGAGAAAGAGAAGGAGCGCCTGAACAAGGAGAAGGCTCGCTTGACGAAGGAGCTTGCCCGCTCCAAGGGAATGCTCTCTAACGAGAAATTCTTAAACAATGCAAAACCGGAAAAGGTTGCAGAGGAGAAGGAGAAACTCGCAAAGTATGAGCAGATGATGGCGCAGGTTGAGGAGCGTCTCGCACAGATGAAATAAGAGATTCGGATAAGATAGTCAGTAATCGCGGTACATATTTTATGTATCGCGATTGTTGCCATCACACATTTGTCGGATGAACGCGATTCATGCGATAAAATTTTAGAAAAGTTTATGGAAATATACTTGAAATCAAAAACTTCTATATTATAATAGTAGTGGACATTGAGAAGCACATTGCTCGCAGAGATGGGAATGTGCTTTTTTTATAAAACAATTTTGAAGCGTAAGTTTGATGTGGAATACATCTGAGGAGAATAAATATGATCAACTTTGAAAAGGAACTGAAAAATTTTGAACCGAGCCTCGAAGTTGAGGAGGCAGAGTCGGCAATCTACAATCATGATATGACCGATGTGACAGATATTATTGCTGAGATTCTGCGTGATGTGAAGGCGAGCCGCTAGGGTTTGCGGATAGATGAGAGGTTTGTATGATTTGTTATAGATGTGGACAGGATGTTGGTGATGCGAAGCGTTGTCCGAATTGCGGTGCGGATTTAACCGTCTTTTGGAAGGTAAGACGCATCTCGAATTCTTATTACAATTTAGGATTGCAGCAGGCGGAAGTACGGAATCTTTCCGGTGCGGTGGAAAGTCTGAAGAACAGTTTGAAATTCAATAAATATAATATCGATGCAAGAAATCTTCTCGGTCTTGTGTACCATGAGATGGGAGAGACGGTGGATGCGTTAAGCGAGTGGGTAATCTCGCAGAGTTATCAGCCTAAGGATAATCTGGCGAACCGATATCTGGATGAGATTCAGAAGAACCGTGGACAGTTGGATACGATCAATCAGACGATCAAGAAGTACAATCAGGCACTTCATTATTGTCAGCAGGATAGCAGAGACCTTGCAATCATCCAGTTGAAGAAAGTATTGTCGATGAATCCGAAACTGATCAAGGGACACCAGCTTCTGGCGCTCCTTTATCTGCAGGATGGAAAGCTGGAACTTGCCAAGAAGTCGCTTCGTAACGCGGGCAAGATTGATGCCAATAACACGACAACGCTCCGTTATCTGAAGGAAGTTAATACGCAGCTGAAGGAGAAGAGTCCGTCGAAGAAACCGAAGGATGATGACTTGATCTCATATCAGAGTGGTAATGAGACAATCATTATGCCGAAGCGTTTCAAGGAATCCTCTCTTGGATCAACGCTTGCATATATCGTGACAGGTCTTGTTGTCGGTGCAGCCGTGACGGCTTTTCTGATTGTACCAAGTGTGAAGAATCAGGCTAAGGAAGATGCCAAGCAGCAGATTCTTGAGGCGAGCGATACGATTTCAAGCAATGGACAGACCATTAAGGATCTAGAGCAGCAGGTCAAGGATCTTCAGGATCAGCTGGAGGAAGAAGCAAATAATAATGAAAAGGTTGCAGATCAGATCAAGACTTATGAGCGCTTACTGAATGCATACGTGTCTTATACAGCGGATGATGTGATTGCCGCTGGTCAGGCTTTGGACAAGGTAAATACTTCGTATCTGTCGAAGAAGGCGAAGAGTATTTACAAGGATTTAAATGATGAGGTTCGCTCACAGTATTTGGATAAGCTGTACCAGGAGGGTTACGGTTATTATCAGCGTGGCAAGTATGAGGATGCGATCACGGATCTGCAGAAGATCGTGGATGAGGAGGAAGATTTCCAGGATGGATCGGCTGCTTATTATCTGGCGCAGTCTTATCGCAAGAACGGAGATCTCGATTCGGCGAAGCCATATTATCAGTATGTGATTGATAAGCATCCGGGAACGGAGCGTGCGAGAACATCACAGAATTATGTGGATGCGCAGGCAGAATAAATTAGATATTGAAATTTACAAAAGACGTCTAGGCAGGAGTGCCAGGCGTCTTTTTTGCGGGTTATTTTGATTAATCAGGAGGAAGAAGGATGGATATACAGTATCAGCTTACAGAAGACAGACTTACGGTTATGATGCCGCGGGAGGTGGATCATCATGCGGCAAGGCATATGAGCACGGAAGTGGATTGTCTGATCGATTCCTGGCATATCCGCACGCTTGTCTTTGATTTTGCAGGAACGGAATTCATGGACAGTTCCGGAATCGGAGTGCTTATCGGCAGAAAAAAAACAATGGATCTGCACAGCGGCAGAGTGCAGGCGATACATCTGTCGGGACGGGCTTTGCAAATCTTTGAAAAGTCGGGACTGACGCGGATTATTGAACTGGATCAGCAGGATGAAAAAAAGACGTGTAGGCAGACACAGTATTTCGGATAGGGGGAAGTCATGGAACAACAGAATCATATGCAGGTGCTTTTTGATGCAAAATCGGAGAATGAGGGACTGGCGCGAATGGTGGTTACCGCCTTTATGGCAGAGATGAATCCGACGCTGGAACAGATCGCAGATGTGAAGACTGCCGTATCGGAGGCGGTCACCAATGCGATCATACATGGGTACGATAACGAGGAAGAAAGTGTGAGCCTCTGCTGCGACAGGGATGGACAGCAGCTCGTCATTACGGTGGAAGATCATGGTGCCGGTATTGATAATATTGAGCAGGCAATGCAGCCATTCTATACGACGAAGCCGCAGCTGGAACGTTCGGGCATGGGATTTGCGTTTATGGAAGCCTTCATGGACAAGCTTGAGGTTCGCTCGAAAGTTGGAGAAGGCACGAAAGTGGTTATGTGGAAATACATAGAAAGGGACAGTGAGCAGTAACCAGTCCGCGAATGAAAAAGCCTGGCAGGATGTCATAGCCGAAGCACAACAGGGGGATAAAAGCGCGCGGGATTCTATCGTACAGGAAAATATGGGACTGGTTTATATGGTGGCGAAGCGATTTGCAGACCGTGGCACAGACAGAGAAGAACTGGTTCAGCTTGGGGCAATCGGTCTCATTAAGGCGGTCGATAAATTTGATCCGGCGATGGGATTTTCTTTCTCGACATACGCCGTCCCCATGATCATGGGGGAAATCAGGCGCTTTTTACGGGATGACAATATGATCCATGTCAGTCGTAGATTGAAAGAAAATGCAAGAAAAATTGCAATAGTCAGAGAAAATATAAAAAAGACAAAATATAGAGAGCCGACGATGGCGGAACTCGAGGCACAGACAGGACTATCCAGAGAGGAACTGGTGGCAGCGATGGAGTCCGCTTATACCGTGGAATCCATCTCGCAGCCGGTGCATGGAGCGAAAGAGGATGCACATACACTTACGATTGAGGATCAGCTTGAAGACAAGGAATCGTTCGAATCACCGGTACTCAACAGGATCGCGCTCACACAGGCGATGGACGAACTTGAAGAGTGGGAGGCACAGCTGATCAGGATGCGTTATATGGAAGAACAGACCCAGACACAGGTTGCAGATGAACTTGGCATGAACCAGGTTGCAGTATCCCGTCTTGAGAAAAAAATACTGATAAAAATGCGACGAAAACTGGCATAAAGACAAAAAATTGGATATACTAAAACAAAGCGAGACATTGATGAAACAGGAAAGTTTTGCACGAGGATGGGCAGGAAATCTATAATTGCCGATTACTGAATTGTTAGCGAGGGAGGATGGAATATGGGCAAAGTGAATCCAAGTAAGGTCGCAATCATCGGATGCGGATTTGTCGGTTCGGCTTCTGCATTTGCGTTAATGCAGAGTGGGCTTTTTAATGAGATGGTACTGCTTGATGCCAATCACGATAAGGCGGAGGGTGAGGCGCGCGACATTGCACACGGTCTGCCTTTTGTACGGCCGATGAAGCTCTATGCGGGAGGATACGATGACATTGCGGACGCAGCGATTATTGTCATTACGGCCGGTGCGAACCAGAAGCCGGATGAGACCAGACTGGATCTGGTGCATAAGAATGTGGCGATCTTCGAGTCGATCATTCCGGAGATTACAAGCCGCGATTATGAGGGCATTCTTCTTGTTGTTGCGAATCCGGTTGATATCTTAACTTATACCGCATTAAAGCTTTCCGGATATCCGGAGAATCGTGTCATCGGTTCAGGAACCGTGCTGGACAGTGCAAGACTCAAGTATCATCTCGGCGAGCACCTTGGTGTGGACAGCCGAAGCGTGCATGCCTTCATTGTGGGAGAGCATGGAGACAGTGAAATCGCTGCATGGAGCAGTGCGAATGTATCCGGTGTGCCGCTCGATAAGTTCTGTGAGATGCGCGGACATTACAATCACGTGGAGGCAACGGAGCGTATTGCAGAGGAAGTCAAGCAGAGTGCGTATGGAATCATCCAGAGAAAAGGCGCCACTTATTATGGCATCGCAATGTCTGTGAAGCGGATCTGCGAGGCGATTGTGCGGGACGAGAAATCCATTCTTCCAATCTCAACGATGATGCATGGAGAGTACGGAATCTCGGATGTTGTATTGTCTATGCCTTGTGTTGTCGGCAAGAACGGATATGAGACGAAGGTGCCAATCGATCTGGATCAGGATGAGGTGACAAGTCTTCATGAATCAGCCAATACACTAAAAGGTGTGCTTGAGGATGTATTCACAGAAAAATAATAGGGAGCCTCTATATAATAAGAAGTCGGTAAAGGGCAGACGTAAAGTTCTGCCTTTTTCTAAAATGTCTTTACTTTAGTGTGATAATTTGCTAAAATACAAAAGCAGATTTGTGACTGTATCAGGTTTGCACGAAAAACTTGACAGGCAGCGTCAGCCTTTTGTTGAAAGAAAAGTGGAATGGCTGATGTTCAAGGAAGGAGAATATAGTATGAAAAGGAAAATTGCATCATTATTATTAGCAGGTTGTATGGCTTTTAGCATGTGCGCATGTGGCGGTAAGGAGGCATCTTCGGATGCGGATAACCGTGTATATGCGGTAGAGGCAGGTTCCGCAGGAGAGGCAGCTGCCAAGGAGAAAGGATTTGAATATAATTCAGTAAGTTCGCAGGCGGACGCATTAATGGAAGTTGCTTCCGGAACATCGGATGCAGCGATCATTGATCTTCTGATGGCTGGTGCGATGATCGGAGATGGCACAAGCTACCCGGATCTCGTACATACCGATGAGCTGACAACCGAGGAGTACGGCGTTGGATGTCGTAAGGGTTCGGATCTTGCTTCTTATATTAATGAAGTGTTTGCTGAGACTTATGCAGATGGTTCCATGAAGGAGACCGCTGAGAAGTATGGTGTGCAGGAAGCACTTGTCGAGCAGAAGGATGCGAAGTACGAGGCATCTGCATCTGACAGTGATGTAGAATATATTAAGAATAAAGGAACTTTGATCGTAGGTATCACAGAGTTTGAGCCGATGGATTATCAGGATGGTGATGAGTGGATCGGTTTTGATGCCGATATGGCGCGTATCGTTGCTGACAAGCTTGGTGTTGAAGCACAGTTCGTTGTCATCGACTGGGATAACAAGATCATGGAGCTGGATTCCAAGAATATTGATGTTGTATGGAATGGTATGACTCTGACGGATGAAGTAACTTCATCCATGGAGTGCACAAACGCATACTGCAACAACGCACAGGTTGTTGTTGAACCACAGAAATAAAGGAGTATTTACATAAGATGTTTTGGTCTGTTACGCAGACGCTTTTAAGCGGTCTTGCGACTACATTTGAAATATTTATACTGACACTGGTGTTTGCGTTGCCGCTTGGTCTTGTGATCGCATTCGGACTGATGAGTAAATTTAAGCCGCTTCGCTATCTGTTAGACGTCATTGTCTGGGTGATCCGTGGAACGCCTTTGATGCTACAGTTGATCATTATTTTTTACGGACCGGGTATGTGGCTGCACCACAATATCTGGAGCGGCAACAATACCGGACGTATTACGGCAACGGTTGTAGCTTTTGCCATCAATTATGCCTGCTACTTTGCGGTCATTTTTAAGGGCGGAATCGAAGGTGTGCCTGCTGGTCAGAGAGAAGCCGGACAGGTGCTTGGAATGACGAAGATGCAGATTTTCTTTAAGATTACCTTATTACAGATGATCAAGCGTATTGTACCTCCGATGTCCAACGAAGTGATCACACTGGTCAAGGATACATCACTTGCCCGTATTATTGCAGCATACGAGCTGACGTTTGCCGGAGCTTCGTTTATGAAGTCTGCCGGATTGACGTGGCCGCTGTTCTACACAGGTGTCTTTTATCTGGTGTTTGTGGGAATTCTGACACTGTTGTTCAATTATATCGAACGCAGACTGGATTATTTCAAGTAGGAGGACTTATGACATGGCAATCTTAGAGGTAAATCATATTGAGAAGCATTTCGGCAAGACGCAGGTGCTTCGCGATGTCAGTTTCTCGATGGAAGAGGGAAGCGCACTTGCCATCATCGGATCCTCCGGTTCTGGTAAGACAACGCTTTTGCGCTGCCTGAACTTCTTGGAGAAACCGAATTCCGGAAGCATTACGGTAAACGGTGAAACACTGTTTGATGCTTCTGTAAATCAGAGTGATAAAGATGCAGATCTGCGCAAAAAGCGTCTGCATTTCGGTATGGTGTTCCAGTCATTTAATCTGTTTCCGCAGTATACAGCCTTGGAAAATGTGATGCTGGCGGAGCGATTGCTTGCACAGGAGCAACCGGATTTCAAGAAGAATAAGAAAGAGATTCTTGCTGGAATCGAGGAGCATGCGAAGCAGCTTCTTGACCGTATGGGACTTTCCGAGCGAATGGATCATTATCCGCATCAATTGTCCGGTGGACAGCAACAGCGTGTGGCAATCGCCCGTGCATTGGCTCTCAAACCGGATATTCTATGTTTCGATGAGCCGACATCTGCGCTTGATCCGGAACTGACCGGCGAAGTGCTGAAGGTAATCCGTAGTCTTGCAGACCAGAAGACCACGATGATCATCGTCACACATGAGATGGCATTCGCACGAGATGTTGCAGATCAGGTTATCTTCATGGATGAAGGCGTTATCGTGGAGCAGGGAGATCCGCATCAGGTGATCGATCATCCGAAGGAGGAGCGCACGAAGCAGTTCCTGACACGTTACGCCCAAGGATAGTTGCAAATTCGGGTTTGCCTCGCTCAGATTTAATCTCAAGCGGACGATACCGGATATAAGATATTCTACGAAAATTAGCAGTAAGTTTGTCTATAAACGACGGACTTTGAACGATTTCA
>SAMEA104315423__coassemble_1706_pt1 | contig 54851 bp, 42 predicted proteins | sample SAMEA104315423__metabat2_low_PE_012 | metagenome-assembled genome bin SAMEA104315423 (sample SAMEA104315423) | gut metagenome | biome: Monkey gut; feature: monkey-associated habitat; material: faeces | place: China | collected 2013 | reverse complement strand
CATAAACTTTTACCTCGCTGTAAACTTCAAAGTTTCTGTTCCGTACAAACTGGAAGTTTCACCTTATCTGGTTAAAACATGTTTGCAATATTTTGTACATCCACATTTTGGACAAGTTAACTTTCTTTTGGTAATTGTATGAGGTCCCATAACATAGGATTTCATATCAGGAACAAATCGCTCCTTGCATTCAGGACATTCAAAGGCTCCTGCTTCTCTGTCTAATACACATGCAATAGCGATTCCCATTACCGTTATTGCAAATCCAATCCCCATCAATAGCACTCTAGCCCATACCTGCATTTCAAACATTCCCGCAACAACAAATAAAGGTACTGCTGCAACGATTACCAAAACACTAACCATTCTCTTATTAAATGCTTTGTTAAATTCTGCGTTCTGAAAGGCATAATCATTGAACGCCTGCCAATATTCCAGCCTCTGCTGCTGTGTTGGATTTGTCGCAGTTGTCTTCCTAATCTCCTTCGTCCAATCATTTGGTCTTTCCACTACTGTAAATGATGGAGCAATGTCAGAATCTCCTATCTGGAACAACTTTATTTCACATAAGAAGAAGCCTATCTTGTCGTCCGCATGGTTATTAAGCCACTCAACTGCTGCCTTGTGTTCCTCTCGTGCGTGTTTTACTACCCAGATAACCACATCTGCATCTTTCCCAGACGCATAAGTAATCAATTTGCCAAGATGGTCATGATCCGTGTCTTCTAATTGATTTTCAATGATAATCTTTCTGTCGGTTCCTGTTTCAGATGCATAAATATCGACATTGAAATCTCCAACAGATGATTCTGTCTCATCAACTGTAATATCAAGACCAACTGCATCTGCAAGCAGGTCAACATTCTCAGCTACCCAAGTGATTTTAAGTTTTCAACCTGTTCATCAATCGTCATAGGCGATTGATGTTGCTTCAGTTCCCCCACATATTTTCTCCTTAAAATTAAAAGACCCAACGTGGTCCGCATCGTTGAGAGGCGTGTTGGGTTCTGTTGATATTAGTATATGTTAAATTCCGGGAAATTACAACAATTACTTTTCAATTTTATAGCAATCATTTGATTCTTCAAGTCGTCTTTGTTGCTTCAAAATCATTTAGTAAATTTCTCGCTGCCTGCTCACATTTCTTTTCAAACAAAAGATATGCGATGAATCTATCTAGATCCTCCTCCGCATTCCTTTGCGTATCTCGAAATTTTCCACTTTGAGCCCGGCTTTCTTACAGCACTCCATAACCGTTTCCCTTGTGGCAATGTTCGTTCCAAATACGCTACACACCCATATCCACTCTCTCGCCTCTTGCCTTAATACCGTCAGCAGCCTTCAAGTCTTTCTGATATGGATTGCTCTCGTTATAATACTTGATCTGTGTATTTGTCACTCCGCCGGACACATATGAGCGACCACATTCCGGACAGATTGCGGTATGAATGCGTACGGAAGCCGAGATCACTTTTCCGTCGTTCTCCGATGCCTTGCTGTATGCATTGGATACATGCTGTCCCTCATGTGCTCGTACTGCGGAAGCTGCGGCTTCCGGAGAAACATGCGCAGCACTCTTAAATGACACATTTGCCTCGTCGGAACCGTCGATGTACTTACGGTTCTTACAAGTCTGGCACTCTTTTTTCTTGCCATCCTTATCAACTTTCGAATCGACCGATTCCGCATGATCTCCGTTTCCGTCATTCACTTTGCGTTCGGTTCCGTCCGCATTCGATCCGCGTCCAACGCGTTTTGTATCGTCTGGATTTCTTCCGATTTCTTGATTTCCGTCACGATCATCATCGATATTCTGACCGGCTCCGTGTGCCTTTTCATCCGGTCGCTTCGTCTGCCAGTCATATCCATATCCCAAGCCACTATAATCTACACCGGTAATTCCCATCATCTGCCCTCCTCTCAAGCCATCATTCCTTATCAACATTGTACTCTCATATTTCCTATTTTAAAATCCCCTATTTGCCCGTCCGGCATATATTATCCGTTTTACCAGCACCTGCTGCATTTTCCGAGTCCCATATTGATGGCCTCATCTTCGGTCACCTGCGTAGCGCGATCCGGGTTCATATTGCCGCAGTCATTCACACTGTGATACTTGTGTCCGGTCGCCGATATCCATACTTTTGTTACTCCGGAATCTGACGTCGAATCCGATGCTTTCACGGATGACTCATTCTTTTTCTTCTCTTTTGGTTCGGCTGCAGCGGTTTTGGCCTTACTGTCACCTGTCGCATAATTAATCTTAATGTCCGGCTGCACATTGTAGCAATAGACATTGAAATAGACGCCCTGCCCATCATCTTCAACCGATTCTGCCTCAATCTGCACGCCGCTTGCGACAAGATTATCGCCGTCAAAAAGCGGAGTCACGCGATACATCACATGATTTTCGGTCTCTTTTACATAATCTGCCACTAGGTTTTCAAAAGGAAGCATCCCGTCTGCATTCAGATAGCGGGTTCCCGTAATCAGATTCTTTTCATTGGCATTCTCGCCGGACAACTGATAACCGATCAAGTGGCAGCGGTTGTAGAGATATTTTCCGTCCACATTGTCGTATTTTACTGTATGCCATCCGGTAGGTTTCACCGATCCGATACTGCCTCGCTCCTCAGTCGGCATCAGGTCGGTACCGACACATGCATAAGCGACACCGCATCGCCCCAGCGCATCCAGGTCACTGTAATATTCATAAGATGTCGTCGATAAATCCGTATCCCGGAATTCCGGGACATTGTCATTTACTAATGTAAACGGTTTTCCAGAGTACCTTGGAATATTCGCAAGCGAAAGCGTTACTTCTGTGGACGTTTTCGTCTGCGCCTCGGTCTGTGTATCTTCCACAATTTCCGTCTCATCACGTGGCTCCGAATCAGCGATTTGCGATTCCTGTATATCAGCAACCTCTGTGCTCAGACTCTCCGTTGTTACATTAGACGATATCTGATCCGATTCATTTTCAAGATCCGGCAGAAATCCACATAATAACAGAAATAGTATTCCGATAATCAACGGGCGCAGCACTTTATCTTTCGGTAGCGCTTTCCACAAATTTCTGATTTTTGCAATCGGTAAGGATATAATTCCAAGCATACAAATCAAAATCGAACTGATATGAAATCCATATACTGGCAGACACAGGATACAAAAAATGCAGAATATCCAATTAAATATTTTCATGCTTCCACACCTCCACAGTAATCTTGTCATGGGAATTTCCGGCAAACGCACTTGTCGACTCTAATTTCCATTCCGCCTCCGGCATCGGCAAATCCAAATAGAAATCCGCCGGATACACCCGGTTCCATTTAAGAAGAATCACCTCTGAAACCTTTTCTGCATATGTTTTTAACGATTGATTTTCCACAAAGCACAGCTCATTTGCCCCTGCTTTCTTTAAGAAATCATCATCCGAAACAATCACAGGAGGCAGCGGAGTATCAAATTGTCCTTCCGTATAAGAATTGATCCAAAGCTTTCTTTCACCAGCCAGCGCGATCAGGTATTTTCGCAGATTCTTGTCCTGACTCTGTCTGCGTCTGTTGAACATCATCCCCATATTGTCATCTACTGCAACGCATAAAATCATATGATCGTCTCCTTATTTCATAATTCCACTTTTTCAATCGATCTATCGTCCGAAACCGCCAATATGTGCCTTGTGCAAGCACAGTTTTCTTTCTAGCGGCTCATCGCTTACCACAGTATACCACAGAATTCCTTCCTGTGTCTCACTCTTCCAATCCGACCGGAACCTCCCTCTGCTCCACAGAGGTCGAAAATACGATCTGCGTCTTCGTCCGCCCGAACTGCTGCAGTTCATTGATAAAATGATCCAGCTGCGTTGTACTCTCAAACAAAGTCTCAATCAACATCGAATAATCGCCGGTCACACAGTTGCACTCCACTACATTTGGGATTTTCTCGATAAACGGATAGAACACCGGCTTCTGCAGTGGCTCCACCTCCAGATTGATAAATGCTTTAATATGATAATTCAGATACAGCGGATTTACCCTCGCCGCATATCCGGTGATTACGCCTTCCTGTTCCAGCTTCTCGATACGTGCCGAGACGGACGGCGATGACAAAAACACCTGCGCAGCAATCTCCTTGAGCGGCGTCCGCGCATTCTTCTGAAGGATCTGTATAATTTTCATATCGATTTTGTCTAATTTTTTCATAAGCGATCACCTTTCCGCCAGCCCCTGGCTCGTTGCCCGCGTAAAAAAAGAGAAGGACTCCGGTTCTGACACCTTTGTCCTTCTCTATAACTTCTCTATAAATATGCATCAATTATAACACACGCATGTAAACTTGCAACGCTATTCCCTTATTTTTTACATTTTTCCAGGCAACTTATCCCCACCCTCTACACACAATGCGTTTTTATCCACTCTTTCATTTCTTTTGTTTTTGCCAGTTTTTCTTAATTTAATTAAGTTTGCGTGCCGTATTTCTATCGCTTTTTTCGAATTTCACTTAAGGTATTTACCCCGGCATCCTTAAGTGCTATTCTCGTCCCATCGAAAAAGCACCACAAAACAAGGAAACACGGAGGTAACACGTTATGAAAGAATATACAAGATTGGAATCCGATTCGATCGGAGAAATGGAAATCCCGGAAAATGCCTACTACGGCGTACAGTCCCTGCGAGCCAAAGAAAACTTCCCGATCACTGGCACGAAGCTTCACCCCGTCTTCATCAAAAATCTGGCACGGATCAAACGGGCAGCCGCCATCACAAACCGGAAAGTCGGAAAGTTGAAGCCGGAAATCTCTTACGCGATTGAATCCGCCGCAAACGAAGTCGTCTGTGGAATGTTTGACAACGAATTTATCGTTGACGGAATTCAGGGTGGCGCCGGAACGAGTGCCAACATGAATATGAATGAAGTCATCGCCAACCGGGCCATCGAAATGCTCTGCGGCAAGAAAGGCGACTACACAATCGTTCACCCAAATGATCACGTCAATATGGCACAGTCCACCAACGATGTCATCCCGACCGCCGGCAAATTAACCGTTCTTGAACTCTTAAAACCACTCGACAAAAGTCTCCTTCGATTAACCGATGCCCTCTATGCGAAAGCCGATGAATTTGATGATGTGATCAAAATCGGAAGAACCCAGCTTGAAGATGCTGTCCCGATGCGTCTTGGTCAGTCTTTCCACGCATATGCCACTATGATTTCACGTGACCGCGACCGTCTGATGAAGGTACGCTCCGAAATGTATACTGTCAATATGGGCGCGACTGCAATCGGAACCGCCATCAACACTTCCCCGTTTTATCTCGACAATATTGTGCCGACGCTCAGCCGGATCACGGGATATCCACTGGTACAGGCCGACGATTTATTTGATGCCACAGAAAATCTTGATGGTTTTGTCCGCGTGTCCTCCTGCCTGAAAGCCTGCGCCGTCAACCTTTCCAAGATGTGCAACGACTTACGAATCCTTGCCAGCGGACCGAAGGCTGGTTTCGGTGAGATCACACTTCCTGCGATGCAGAACGGCTCCTCGATCATGCCCGGCAAAGTCAATCCGGTCATTCCGGAAGTCGTCTCACAAGTTGCTTTTCACATCATCGGACACGACACAACCATCACGATGGCAGCCGAAGCCGGCCAGATGGAACTCAACGCCTTTGAACCGGTCGTCTTCTACAACCTGTTCGACTCGATCACAACACTGACACACGCCGTCAACACACTGATCGACAACTGTATTCTCGGTATTACCGCTAATCGTGAGCGCTGCAAGAATCTCCTCGACGCAAGCGTTGGCATCACAACTGCTTTATGCCCGTACATCGGCTACAAGAAAGCCGCAAGCCTCGCCAAAGAATCGCTCGCGACCAATGTTCCCGTCAAAACCCTCGTTCTGAAAAAACATCTGATGAAAGAAAAAGACTTAAACACCATCCTCGATCCATACTCCATGACCGAGGCAAGAAGTAGCTATGTGGAGGAAAAAGCGATATAACGCTTTTTCCCCAAGGCATACTCCTGTATTTACATAGTCTGTTCATCTGTCATCTTCACTATCACAATGGTCAGATAGCCCTGTGCCAGCTCTAGTTCATTCAGACTCTGATATACCCGCTCATTTTCCATTCCACAATTCGACACACCGCGCACATAAAGCAGCCGTCCCTCACACTCCTGATCCCGAAGCGCTGCAATCAGCTCCGTCAGACGCTTTCCTGATTTCATATAAACACAGGTTCCACTATAATCAAACGTCTTCTGTACATCATACGTGCCTGGAATGATATGAATCTCTTCACTTTTCTCTCCAAGCGAGATACCAAGCCTTGCTGCCACTGCACAAAAAGATGGCACACCGCTTATCATTACAGCTTCGTATCCAGCTGCCTCCGCCCGATGGTGGATATACATGTAAGTCGAATACACACTCGGATCACCGATCGTCAGAAGTCCAACACTCCTGCCCGCCTTTAACTCGGGTTCAAGCGTCTCAAAAATTTCATCGTGTGCCTTCTCTAATTTACTTTGCTCCTTTATCATCGGAAAAGGCATACAAAGCAGCCTTTTTTCATCCATTTCAGGACACACCTGTGATGCAATCCCATACGCATAACATTCTTCCTTCGTTGCTGCCGGAAGCACGATCGCATCGCATTTTTTAATTGTTTGAATTGCCTTAATCGTCATAAGTTCCGGATCTCCCGGACCCACGCCGATACCATATAAAACTCCGGCTTTCTTTTCGTCCTTTGAGGCAAAATCGTCTATTTTCTTTTCTCTATCAGTTGAATTTATACTGTCCATCTTCATTTCATTCGTCATATTTTTCCATAAAGTATTCATCTTTTCATTTATATATTCATATTGAGGAGTTTCCCTATGAAAGTCAACCTTAAATTCGAATTTGCAACACCTTAAATGTCAAGTCCCGCAAAGTGACTCCGATGAATTCGGTGATTATCTTGTTCTAATGGGTGCTATCATCTGTTCCTTGCGCACCGTGCGTGCAAGTTTCTTCATATCTACAGGCTTTGAGATATGGGCATTCATGCCTGCACTAAGTGATTTCTGTACATCCTCGGAGAACGCATTGGCGGTCATTGCAACAATTGGAATCGAATGCGCCAGCGGATGGCTGCTGCTTCGAATCGCTTTAGTCGCCTCGTAACCGTTCATAACCGGCATCTGCACATCCATAAGGATCATGTCGTAATCTCCGGCAGAAGAATTCACAAATGCATCAACAACTTCCTGTCCGTTCGGACAGATCACACAGTATGCCCCTTCCATATGAAGAAGCTCCGTCAGAATCTCCGCATTCAACTCATTATCCTCCGCGCAGAGAAAATGCATCCCCTGTAAACAACCCAACGCATTCTCTTCCTGTATCTCCCCCGACGCCTGCTGGTCTGCTGCCGTCTTGTCCGAGATCTTGAAATCCAGGATCAGTTCAAAACATGTGCCTTTTCCCTGAATGCTCTCAACATCAACGCTTCCTCCCATGAGATCCACAAGACTCTTGACGATCGACATGCCGAGTCCGGTTCCCTGGATCTTATTCGTGAGGAAGCCCTCCTCTCTGGTAAAGGATTCATAGATTTTGGCTAAAAATTCCTGACTCATACCAATTCCATCATCGATCACCTTCAGGCAGAGCTTCGCATACGCTGGAGACGTCTGCTCCATCTCAAATACTTCGATGCGGATATTCCCCCCCACCTGAGTGTATTTATATGCATTGGACAACAGATTATTTAAGATCTGAAGCAGCCTCATACTGTCGCCCCAAAGCCACTTGTGTTCTAACTTCTGAACATCGATCACAAAACTTTGCCGCTTCGCATCCGTCTGCGGACGAAAGGCAGTATCAATCTGATCGAACAGATCCGGAAGATAAAATTCACCGACATTCATCGTTGTCTTTCCACTCTCGATCTTGCTCATATCAAGTACATCGTTGATGATTCCAAGCAAATGTTCGCTGGAGCCTTTGATTTTCTTGGTATATTCACGGACTTTGAGTGGCGAGAATGCCTCATGCTCAAGCAACGTGGTCATTCCGATGATGGCATTCATCGGGGTCCTTATATCATGTGACATATTGGCGAGGAAATCACTCTTCGCGTGATTGGCATTCTCCGCCATCTCGAACGCATTCTCCGCAACCTGTACCGCCTTGGACAGATCGGCATTCTTCTGATCCAGCTGCTCATTGATGAGAGCCAGCTTATCGTTATTTCTCCGCTCCGCCTCCACTGCCGCTTTCTGATGCTGCCGCATGGTTGCAAAGATTGCAGCAGCAGCGATCGTCACAAGAAAAATTGCGAAAATGAGCACCGTTCGAACTGACAGATTCACCAGCTTTACAGTATTCTCCGCCACATAAGAAGACGGTACTAAGAAAAGCAGCGTCCAGTCCGAATCCTCCATCTGATACAACGCATAATAATACTCTGTGCCGTCCAATATCGCATTAGAATAAGAAATACTGTTTCTTGCGAGTGCCTGCTTTGCCTGCTCGAATGTGCTTCCATGCAGATACTGCATATTTTTAAGCACGGTAAACGTATTGTACCCGTGCAGCACCTCATCCGACTGACTATTGAAAATCTTTAAGCCATCCCGATCCACCACATAAACCGTATTGTTTCCTTTATAAGCGTTGCACTCAAAATACGGATTAAACACCCTCATATCCTGTGCGATACCGTAATATTCAATCAGAACAGTTCTTCTGCCATCATCAATATGGATTGGCTGCTCCACTCTCTTGAAGAAAACAATCTCCGTCTGATTCGTCGTCACCGTATTCGTCACAAAGCAGACCTGATCCGGCTGGTTTAAAAGCACCTCCATCTCCCGCAGATTGCCACCAAGTCCGTCCTGCGTATAATAACGTCCCAGTTCATCCACAGCGATCAGTCTCTGGCTTTTGCTTTTCAACTCATTGATCCTTGTCTGCTTTTCCATAAACTCTGACAATCCCGCCACGTTTGTGATCTCGATATCATCCAGCCGGTTACTCTGCGATGCCACCGTCTCCCATCGGTTATCGATCATATCCTCGAGTCCGTCAAACAGCTGCGAAGTGACCGCCTTCATCTGACTAAGCCTCTCCTCATACAGAATACGGTCAATATATTTGTGATAGATTTTAAAGAAAAGCATCACACTTAAAACAACGATCAGGATAAAGATAACCACAATTTTAATCATCTGCGAATTTTTAATCTTACATCTCTTTAAATTAAGCATAACAAAACAAAACTACTCCCAAACAAGATCTCCAAGTGATAAAGTGTCAAACCGGCTGAAATATTTCTGTGCCGCGGTAAGCCCCTGAATGCCAGTGTCGGTCAGTTTTCCTTCTTCCGCCACAGCGTCCGTCACCCCGCAGATTGCCACTGTGTAAACAGTATCCTTCTCCAGCTGTAGATCAGAGGGCATGACCAGTTCATACGGAAAGGTCCTTCCATCTCCATTCCGGTCATAACCATACTCCGCCAGTTCCTGAATTCTTTGTCCGCTCAGCGTCACCGTCATAATATTGCCGGTCCATCCTGTCGGCAGAATCGATGTAATCTCCTGATCCGTCAGCGGCAATGGATACAACGCACCACTGACACCTTCCATATTCAGATCCTTAAACTCCGCCAGCTTATACCATTTATTCTTCGAGATCAGTGCAAGATCGGCACCGCTCTCCTGTGCGAAGCAGATCCCAACCGCTTTCGCACAGGCATCCGTATCCATCTTTTCTGTCACTGTCGTATAAGAAGCGGTCGAATTATCTTCGATCAGATGTTGATTCGCATCAAACGCCTGCACCACATCGGAAAGTTCCGCTTTCCCACATAGGAAATCGATCATCTTTCTTCCGGTCGCCACGATTACATTCTCCCACCCATCGTAGATAAACGGAGCCGTCATTCCGGCATTAATCTCATCCTCAATCTCCGCATAATAACCTTCACTTTCTTCGACCACATAATCCTTGAGTGGAAGAAGCAAGGTATTGGCATACGTTTTATTGAGTGCTTTCATACCTTTGACCGTAGAAAGTACCTCCATCACATGAAGTGCATCCGTAAGCTTCTGTTCGTTTTCTTTTTCTTCGAGCCGCTTATTGATTCCTATATAACGCGAAACATTCATAATGAAAGCATTCTGCGTCCCATCCTCTGACAGATACGGCATCAGTCCGAACTCATCCTCCGTCTCATCGTCTGCAAAAACATTAGCCCCTCCAAGCATAAAAAGAGTATTTCCTTCTGCCATCTTAAGTCGTGTCGCTTCATCACTCATCGGATCCCCATTATCATTTAACATGCCGATTTCACGCCACTTCTCAAGAGTTTTCAAGTTCTGCATCATCTGCTCATCTTCTTCCATGGTCGTCTCACCATCCAGAAAACGGTTCTGCCACTTACGGCCATCCGGTGTGTTCAGATAATTCGTACTCATAATATTACAGAAATACTGAAACCCGTATTCCGGCAGCTGGAACTGATTTAATGCAAGTTCGCAGCCCGCCGCTTTCACTTTCGGCGCAAGTTCCTCCAGTTCCCGAAAGGACGTCGGCAGTTCCCAGCCGTGTTTCTCAAGCAACGTCTTGTTATAGGTAATTCCAATGCAGTCATAATAAGTAGGAAGCATATAGATCGCACCGTCATTCGTCAACTCGCGCAATCTTGCTTCCGCATAATTATCGGTGAATGCATAACCCGACATATCGATCAGCCGGTCACTGACATCCTCCCTCCCCGGTATATAATAGGTAGAACAATAGATATCCGGCATATCATTTGCGGCAAGCTGTGCCTTGACATATGCCGTATAGTTGGCACCACTGTATGGAACCACCTCGATATTGATCTCCGGATACTGCTCATGAACCATCTCGATAAAAGCACTCATATTGCGAAATGGGGATTGCATGGTAATCGCTTCATGAATCTCTTCCTTATGTTTTTCTGTTGATGCAATCTCTCCCGTGCAGCCGGTCAGAAATGTGAGAGCTGCTACGGTAAGCAGTATCCAGCTTCTTATTTTTCTTCTATCCATAGTTGCTCCTTTATCCGATACCTTCGATTCCATTTCTCGTTTTGCTTTCGTGCAGCACATCACTATCGCTGCATCGTCTTGATTTGCAATTTATTATATCAGTTTCCATTTTCTGTCTCGTCGAATGATGTCGAAAAGACTTCATTTTTGTAATCCTTCATATGTCTATTTATACAAACCATAACCTTTTTGCATAGCAAAACAGTTGACAAATATTTATCAAGGTGCTATTTTCTTTGTTAACAAAGAGCAAAATGCATAGAACAGAATACGATCTGTCGGATGTCGTACTACAGAGAGCCGCTGGCTGGTGTAAAGCGGTGTATCCCTCCGAGAGACCATCCTCTGCGAGCAGTGCACTGAATTCCATTTGGACACTAGGTGCTACCGGCTTTCCACCGTTATCCGGAAGCTTATTTCATCCTGACGGTTATGACTTTATGATTTCACAAAGTGATGGGCTGATGGTTGAGATGAGACTGAGAGGTCGTATCTACGACAAATAAAGTGGTAACGCGGAAGCAAAAGCCTTCGTCTTTATAATAACGGAAACGTTCGTTATAAGGACGAAGGCTTTTGATTTTATGTAGCTCTTTGAAATCTTAAGAAGGGAGCCGCCAATTGGCGGAACTACAATGAATGGTTTAGTTATTGTATTAATCGGAATCGTAGCACTCGGTGCCGGCTATCTGTTCTACGGAAGATGGCTTGCGAACAAATGGGGAATCGACCCAAACGCAAAGACACCGGCCTACACACATGAAGATGGAGAGGATTACGTACCATCTTCCAAGTTTACTGTATTCTCTCACCAGTTCTCATCAATTGCTGGTGCAGGACCTGTCACCGGTCCAATCCTTGCATCCGTATTCGGATGGGTACCGGTACTCCTGTGGCTGATCCTCGGTGGTCTGTTCTTCGGAGCTGTACAGGATTTCGGTGCATTATATGCATCTGTTAAAAACGAAGGAAAATCAATGGGTATGATCATTGAGAAGTACATCGGAAGAACCGGTCGTAAATTATTTATGTTATTCTGCTGGTTATTCACACTTCTCGTTATCGCCGCATTTACCGACATGGTTGCCGGTACTTTCGTAGGCAAGGGAGCTGAAGTGGAAGGATTAGACGCAGCTGTAACTTATGCACATTCTACCGCAGCTACGATCTCAATGCTTTTTATCGTAGTGGCAGTTATCTTCGGTCTGATTCAGAAAAAAGTCGGCAAGATGAACGAAATCGTTCGTGCCGTTGTAGCAATCGCACTTCTTGTTGTTATGTTTGCAATCGGAATGAAGCTTCCGATCTACGCAACCAAGAGCGCATGGATCTATATCATTATGGCTTACCTCTTCCTTGCATCGGTTATGCCAATGTGGCTTCTTATGCAGCCTCGTGACTATATGACAACTTTCATGCTTCTCGGCATGATCATCGGTGCCGTTGTCGGTGTCGTTGTTGCACATCCTTCTATGCAGTTAAATGCATTCAACGGATTCAGCGTTGTCGATGCAGCAGGCGCTAAGAGTTATCTCTTCCCGACACTGTTCGTAACAATCGCCTGTGGTGCCGTATCCGGATTCCATTCACTGGTTTCTTCCGGAACTTCATCCAAGACTATCAGCAATGAGAAAGATATGCCAATGGTTGGTTACGGCGCAATGGTTGTTGAGTCATTACTCGGTATCGTAGCATTAGTTGTTGTAGGTGCAGTTGCCGTCAATGGTACAAAGCCAGACGGAACTCCATTCGCAATCTTCTCTTCCGGTGTTGCCGGATTCTTAGAGAAGCTTGGTGTACCGGTTCACGTTGCAACCGTATTCATGACAATGTGTGTATCTGCACTTGCACTTACATCCCTTGACTCTGTTGCACGTATCGGACGTATGTCTTTCCAGGAGTTATTCTACGGAGACACAACCGATCCTGAGAAAATGCCTGCTTGGCAGAGAGTTCTTACCAACAAGTATTTTGCAACTGTGATCACACTGTTCTTCGGATACTTACTGACACTCGGCGGATACAACAATGTATGGCCTCTGTTCGGATCTGCAAACCAGTTACTTGCAGCACTCGTACTGATCGCTTTATCTGTATTCTTAAAGACAACCGGAAGAACCGGCTGGACACTTTACGCACCAATGTTCATCATGCTTGTTGTAACATTTACCGCTTTGATCCAGAAGACCATCGCACTGGTTACCAACATCGTAAACGGTACCGCAACTGTATTGGTTGACGGACTTCAGTTTGTCGTAGCAATTCTTCTGATGGTTCTTGGAGTTATGGTAGCATTCAGCTGCTTAAAGAAACTCTTCGGCAAGAAGGCCAAAGCTGCTAACTAAAATTAAGTAAGCAATACAATTTACGTTTTCCAAATTACATAAAAATACGGCACCCTCGTGGCGCCGTATTTTTTGTTCTTCTATGTAACGTTCTTAATTTACAGAACGATTGATCACAAGCAGATCTCCTGCTTCCAGTCGCACATTTCCATTCGGAATAATAATCTGCTCTCCTCTCTGGATCATAATGACCAATTCATTCTGCTTCTTTTTTATCTCCGACAAAAGCTTACCTGCATATTTACTCTCCTCTGCAATCGGGATTTCGACAAGCGTAACCCCCTCGACCTGATCCGGCGTCGTTGCACTGAGAATCAGCACATCTTTTTCCTGTAGCACGGTATTGCCGTCTGGAATAATATTTTCTCCCGCTCTCTTGAGAAGCACGATCAGTGTCTCCGGTGGAAGTGTCAGATCCTTCAGCGACTGGTTGCACCACTCATGTGTTGCCGGAATCGTCAGCTGAATAAACTGAACCGGCACCTCATCCGAATAATCGTTGAAGGTCTTCATGACATCCGCTTTCTGATCGATCATGTCAAGCTTTCTTGCAACAAACGGCAGAAGCGATCCCTGTAACAAAATCGAAAAAAGCACGATCATGAATACAATATGAAAAATGTCATTCTCTGTCTCGATTGCCATCCCCGCCATAATCGCAAACACGATGGATGCCGCACCTCTGAGTCCCGACCAAGAAACAAGAAGCTGCTGCGTCCATTTGCTTTTAAAAGGCGTAAGCACTGCTGCAACCGCAACAGGACGTGCCACAAACGTCAGCCATACCGCGATCAGAAGTGCCGGAACGATCACGCCCGGAAGTCTTGACGGGAAGGACAATAAACCAAGCAGGAAGAAGATCAGCATCTGCATAAGCCCCGTCAGTCCATCAAAGAAATTAACCAGATTCCGCTTGTTCGGAATCTGCGTATTGCCAAGCACAATACCGACAATATAAGCGCTTAAGAAGCCGTTGCCACCGATAAGCGAAGGCAGCGTGTAGGAAAGAAGTGCGATTCCCACTACAAAAATTGTATCAAACCCAGCAACCGTAAATTTCACTTTGCCAAGAAGCCAGATGGTCACTGCCGCGATCAGCGCTCCAAATAAGAGACCAAACACAATCTGCTTTATGATCAACAGACTGATCTGTCCCGCGCTCGCCTGCCCCTGTGCGATGGCAATAAATGTTGCTGTCAACATGTACGCACACGGATCGTTACTGCCGCTCTCCACCTCAAGAAGCGAAGCTGTATTATATTTTAAATTCAGTTTCTTGGATCTTAATATAGAAAAGACCGATGCAGCATCGGTAGAACCGACCAGCGCTCCGATCAGCAGACTCTCTGTCCAGTCGATCTGTAATGCAAAGTGACAGAATGCTCCCGTCAGCCCGGAAGTAACCACAACCCCGACTGTCGAAAGAAGAATAGATTTGGCGGCAACCGACTTCGCCTGATTCCAGTTCGTGCCAAATCCTCCATAGAACATAATGAAAATAAGCGCAATCGAACACGTCTGCTCCGCAAACGCATAATTGTCAAACGGAATCTTTAAGATACCGTCCGATCCGAATACCATACCAAGCAGGATAAAAAACAGAAGCGTCGGAATACCAAGCCGGTTCGAAACGCGGCCTAAGAAAACGCATGCAAAGATTACGATGGTTACAATTAAGAGATAATTCGTCATGTGAGCCCTCCATCCGTATGCTAAATTGTGTGTTTATAGAATAAAGCATCGGGATGGGATTCGTCAAATCAAAATTAAAATCCGTTTTGTTTCTCACTCATGTTACTTCTTGTCCTTTCGCGCAATTCTGTGATATTGCGGACGTATCGTAATATCCGGCACAACAATGCCTTCCCGCTGCTGCAAAATATAACGGATAGCATCTGCGACTTCTTTACTGTATAGTGCACATCCGTTGTCACTGCTGCATGTAAAATCCGCATCCCGGTACAGATTCGTATCCGTCATATCCGGATGTAGATTTGTCACCTTGATACCGTATTTCCTTGCTTCCTCAAACAGACTCTCCCCGAAATTCGTAAGTCCTGCCTTAACCGCTCCGTATGCGCATCCATGCGGATTCGTCTTCTTTGCAGTAATTGAGGATACATTGATGATATAGCCGCGATTCTCCTTGAGCACGCGAAGAAGCCGGTTCGTAAGGATCATCGGGACCTCAAGATTTGTGCGCACCAGCGTCTGGATCTGCTTAACGGAAAGTTCCTCATGTAACCCATAGTAGCCCACGCCGGCTGCATTCACAAGAATTTTGATGGTTTCCTTCTTACGGATTGCATTGACCGCATCACACAGTTTTGCCGTATCAAGAAGATCACATTCGATCAGCTGAAACTGCTCCTCATACGCTGCAATCAGGTTGCGGACTTCCTCCCGCTCAAAGTTTCTTCCAAAACCATACACCCGATACCCAAGTTCACAAAGTGTTCCGGCGATTGCCAGACCGATGCCTGAGCTTGCCCCTGTCACGATTGCAGCCTGCATATCTATTTTCAGTTTTTCCTGATTTTTGCTTTCCTTCCGCTCCATATTCATCACCCTCATCTTCTTTTTACGCTTCTTTCGTCCCACTGTCTTCTCTTCGCGGGGCTTTTTTCGTCTTTTTTCGCTTCCTTCGCCCCGCTATTTTCTCTTCGCAGGGCTTTTTTCATCTTTTTTTGCTTCTTTCGCCCCGCTATCTTCTCTTCGCGGGGTTTTTTTCGTCCTTTTCCGCTTCTTTCGCCCCGCTGTCTTCTCTTCACGGGGCTTTTTTCGTCCTTTTACGCTTCTTTCGCCCCGCTGTCTTCTCTTCGCGGGGTTTTTTTCGTCTTTTTTCGCTTCTTTCGCCCCGCTGTCTTCTCTTCACGGGGCTTTTTTCGTCCTTTTCCGCTTCTTTCGCCCCGCTGTCTTCTCTTCACGGGGCTTTTTTCGTCCTTTTCCGCTTCCTTCGCCCCACTACATCGTATTCCGCTCTGAAAAAATGCGTTCGGATGGCATCCGCTTCACAAGCTCCCGCATCACACAGCCTTCCATCCGCGCGAGCAGTTCCGGCGGATACTGATACACGCCCCCCACATTCACATACGGGAACTGCACAACCGGCGACTCCTTCTCCACACGCCTGATTTTCTTCATATACTCCTTCGAGATACGGAATCCTCCGACACTGACTGCATCCAGCATCTTCCAGTTACAATTCCGGCTCTCGAATGCCTCATCAATCTGTGTAAACAATTCCGTATACAAAACTTCCCATCCCGGCAGATACAGCATCGGGTCAAAGCAGAGTCGCACCGGAAATCCTCGTCTTATGCCTTCCGCTGCACATTCGATCCTCGCCTGCGCAGAAGGCGTATTCTTTTCGCTCGCCGCAATCAACTTCTGCGGTGATACCGTAAACGCATACACCACATTGGAAAGAAGGGGAAGTTCGTCCCACATTGCCTGCCTTGCACTCTTCGTCCGAATCTCAATCTTTAAATTCGGATGTTTCCCGGCATAATCCGCCCACGCACGCGCATAGCCCATCCATGATTCCAGCGCCAGCAGATCCGCATCATACGACACGCACACATACATCGGATGCGCCTCAAGAAGACGATCCAGCTCGGCAAAATAATCCTCAAGATTGACAAAGACGACCAGATTGCCGGATGGATACATCCCTTTCAGATAACAGTAACTGCAATCGTATATACAGTTCATCATCGTCGAGCAGTAATAGAAATTATCATATCCAAAATCCTGACACGGCTCGGCTCCCTCATAAAAATAGTGATCTGTCTTCGCCGCAAGGATCAGACTCTGCGAACGATGCTGCGCCTCATATTGCTGCCTGCGCCGATTAAACACATCCTTGTAATGTGCGATCTCAATCACCTGCGCCTCCGGGAACCTCGAAAGAATCTGCTTCGTCCGCGGATGCTCCCGCACTCTCCGCTCCACATAGATATGAGAAAAAGCATGGTTATAACCACTTGTTCTGCAACTCATCGAGCAATCTCCTTCCCACTTTCTTATCCTTACATGGCAGCAATTCCTGTTCATAATAACTATGGATCAAAGTCTCTGCATCAAATTCCGTAAGATACCAGTACTTAAGAAGCTGCATAAGCTCCGCTTTCATTGTGACAGAACAATGCAGATCCTCCGCAAGCTGATTTTCGTCGATGCTCCATTCGCATATCGGATCTTCACAAAAAGTCTCCAGGGGCGAATCCTGCACTTCTGATGCATGGATTTTCTCTCCCACAGATTTCTTATCATAACATTCTGATGCAAACAAAGATTGTAATTCATCGATAAATCTCACAACCTCTGCCCCTGCCTCCTGCATGATCATAACAAAACGCTCACGCTCGGATGCCAACGGATTGCTTGTCATATTTTTCTCATTTCCAATATTCTTCCCCTGACCCGAGTCGTTTTGTAATCTCTCATTCTCAATCCCATGATCCGTAATCACTTTCAGGAAAATCATCTGATGAGGTCCGTAGTAGAAATTTCCGGCTTCATAGCAAGCGGCCGCTTCCATATCATGCACGGTCTGTCCAGTCGTTTCTGCCCTCATCGCCTCTTCATTCTGCGCATTCAATCCAGCAGTTTCCACCTTTGCGTAGCCTTCAGCATGCGCATTCAAACCAACATCTTCCACCTTCGTTGTGCCGCCATCCCGCGCACCTGCATCTGCTGTATATACCTGCGCCGAAGTAAAGACTTCCCCTTCCGTAAACGGATGCCTGTAGATCATATCCGGATAAAATGTGCGCCCACTCTCTGCATCTGTCAGCTTGTTCACCATAATAATGCTTCCAAGGGGCACACATGCTCCTCCGCCTCCTTCACCTTCTTCGGGCATAAGCATTCCTTCCGCCGCACAGCTTCCGTAATTAACCATAAGATCTTCTTCCGCCGGCGGATAGATTGTAGAAATCTCCGCTATTGCAACCGTAGCATTTAATTTTCCGACACCGGTAATGACCAGCCGTATCTTCCGCTTCTCATTGAAGAAAATCTGAAAATGCCTGCTCTCTGTCGCTTTTTTTAATTCATAATGTTGTATCAGATATTGCGCCTCCGCATACAGCGCACAATAAATTGTAATCAAATAGACCCCTCATTCTTCCTATTTAATATAAATGAACCTTTTCCCGGCAAAAGCAGCGCCCCGACAACAACTGCAACAATGACAAATCCTGCCTTGACGCTGCACCATGCATATTTTACAATAACATTTAAATGGAAACAAGACAAACAGAAAGGTATACAAATGATAAAACTGATAGCATCCGATGTTGACGGAACACTCGTCAAAGACGGAACCTTAATGATCAACCCTGAATATATGAACGTAATCAATACACTCGTGGACAAGGGAATTATCTTCGTTGTCTGCTCGGGACGGCAGTTTGTCAGTGAGCGCAAGCTTTTTGCCCCGATCGCGGACAAGCTTTATTACATCTCTGACGGCGGAACCGTCGTCCGCACACCGGATAAAATCCTAAAAACTTTTCCTATGGATGAAGAACTCTGGAAAGGCATGTGCCGGATGGTGCGTGACACACTGCCAAGCTGCGACTATTTTGTCGGCACACCGGATTACGGATACGCAGAAGATGCCGGAAGCCGGATGTTCCACTGGCTCCGTGACTCCTATGGATTTGATATTCGCGAGACAAGTGATGTGCTCTCAATCCAGAATGAGGACGTCATCAAATTTACCGTCTATCATCCAAACGAATGTGAAGAACTCTGCACCCCGGAATTTATCCCTTATTGGAAAAAGCATGCCCAGGTCGCAGCCGCCGGCAAAGAATGGGTGGATTGCAATGCACTCGGAGTCAGCAAATGGACGGCTATCTCCTACCTTATGGAGCATTTTGGAATCGCTACCGATGAGGTGTGCGTATTCGGCGACAACTTAAACGACATCGAAATGCTTACAAATGCAGGAACGAGCTACGCGGTATCCAACGCCAGACCGGAAGTGATACAGGCTGCGAAATACACCTGCGCTCCGTACTGGGAATCCGGCGTCCTGCAGATCTTAAAAACATTCCTCTAAAAAGAGAGCGGACCACCGCTTTCGCGGTGGCCCGGATTTACACTAGGAGCAAAGTTTCCTTTGCGGAGATTTTATATAGAAAACGACTCGCGTCGGTTCTACCATTTTACTAGACTGCTGCAAGTGCCTTGCCAAGCGCCTCACAGGCTGCAAGTGCATCTGCATCCGGTGTCTCCTGACAGATGACACCTTCGCCACCGGAGAGCGTTGCTCCGGCACCTCTCATACGGTCTTCCCAATCGCGCATCCACTGTCCGTCGCCCCATCCATAGGAACCAAACAGACCGATTGTCTTGCCCCCACAGATGCTTTCCACATCTGCTACGAATGGATCCATCTCTGACTCTTCAAGCACCTCAGCGCCCATCGCCGGACATCCGAGTGCGAAAGCCTTACAATCCTTTAAATCATTCACAGACGCATCTCCAACATATACAACCGATACCTCTGCGCCGGCATCTGCGGCACCTTTACCGACTGCCTCTGCCATCGCCTGTGTATTTCCTGACTGTGACCAATATACAACATTTACTTTACTCATCTTATATTCCTCCTATATTTTACGCTAGCCTTCTTCATGAAGTCTGCGGTATGATCTCTTTTCACTGTATATCTTCCTGCCGCCTTCGTATTCAGGCATTTTCTCTTATGCTAAGAGACTCTGGCAACAACCGGACTGTACTTGTCAGCCGGTGTCTTGCGGTATATCTCGCAGATCAGGCGGATTCCGATATCATTGGCAAGCAGACGTATCAGCGTCTCGCGTGCCTCGTCGTACCGCACGAAGATCTGCTTCTTTGCGGAAACATTCTCATACACCTTCCAGTATCCGGAATACAGATACTCTTTGCCGGAATGTTCCATGAAGCCAACCACATCCTCAATCGGATATCCAAGGAGCAGCCCCATCTCATGTGGGAACTGCTGCTCCCCGTTCATATGCGCCTCATAGCGTTTGCGAAACTTAGGTAATACATTGTCCAAAGAAGAATCCTTGTATCCAAGTTTCTTAAGCAGGTGCCGCACATCGGTACGACCTAAGTACTGCTTCAGTTCCTCTTCACGATACAGAAGGAAGGCGGTCTTCTTCGGCGAGCTCATCACACAGAAACAGGAAATGTCGGAACCTTCAAGAAGTTCCTGCACCGCATCCTCCCGCTTGCCGCAAACCATGAGTAAGTTTGAAATCTTGATTCCGGTAATAAGTGGGGCACACTGTAAGGCAAGCTGAAACTCGAGGCCATCCTGATTCATCGTTCTCATCATGTGATAAATTTCCTGGCACATATTGTTCTCCTTATGTGTTAGTTAGTCCTCTCTAACGCAAATTAAATATAACTAATTTGCAGTTAAAAGTCAATACATTTATTGATTATATATTCTCATTTGCATATAACTTATTTCCAAGATTTCGCGGGGCTCGTCAAATCTTCATGCAAGCACTCGCTTTTTCTCGCTACCCGCGAAAAAAATCCGCCCCACACAGTAGTTTCTACTGCATGAGCCGGATTTATACTTCGAATCATTATACGCTGACCTTGTACATATTTTTACGACTGATTGCGCCGATTTCTTCCAGCGTATTGATCATACGGTACACCGTTGCGGTTCCGATCGTCGGATCCTTCTTCGTTGCCCGGTAATAAATTTCTTTACAACTGCTGCACTCATCCTCAAGGATGATGTCAAGAAGCATGAGTCGCTGCTTGGTAATACGACAGCCATCTTCTTTCAGCCGATTTATGATGATCTGTTTCTGTTCTAGTTGTTCTGCTGACATAGCCGCCTCCTTACATGAACTCTTTTGCTTATTTTGCTTTTGCCATCTTAACGCCAACATTCAGAGTCTCGCTCTCCTTGTATGGACGAAAAAGCATATAGATGAATCCAATGATGATTGCAATTGCAACGATTGTCCAGAAACCGAAGGTTGCTGCTCCTGTGAACAGTCCGCCAATCTGGAAGATGCATAAGCCTACTAAGTAAGCAAGACCACACTGGTATCCGATTGCGAACCAGAACCACTTCGCGTTGTTCATCTCACGCTTGATAGCTCCCATTGCTGCGAAGCAAGGTGCACAGAGAAGGTTGAATACTAAGTAAGAGTAAGCAGCGATTGCTGACATATTGGCTGCCAGGTTGCCCCAGATCTCTTCTCCGGCTTCTCCGACTTCACCATAGTGGAATAAGATACCGAATGTACTAATTACGTTCTCTTTTGCAACTAAACCTGTAACAGCTGCCACTGCGGACTTCCAGTCTCCCCATCCGAGTGGAATGAAGATCCATGAAATACATCTACCGATTGCAGCAAGAATACTGTAATCAATTTCCTCATCGGAAAGCATACGGAAGGTTCCGTCTACAACTCCGAAGTAAGTTGTGAACCATACAACGATTGTTGATAAAAGAATGATGGTTCCTGCCTTCTTGATGAAGGACCATCCACGCTCCCACATGCTGCGGAGAACGCTTCCTACCGTTGGAAGATGATAAGCCGGAAGCTCCATTACGAATGGTGCCGGATCTCCGGAGAACATCTTCGTCTTCTTTAAGATAATACCGGAGCAGATGATAGCTGCAACACCGACAAAATAAGCAGACCATGAAACCCATCCTGCATTGCCGAAGAATGCACCTGCGATCAAAGCGATAATCGGAAGCTTTGCACCACAAGGGATGAAAGTTGTTGTCATAATTGTCATACGGCGGTCACGCTCGTTCTCGATCGTACGGCTCGCCATAATTCCCGGAACACCACATCCTGTACCGATCAGCATAGGGATGAAGGACTTTCCAGATAAACCGAACTTACGGAAGATACGGTCCATGATGAAAGCGACACGTGCCATGTATCCACATCCTTCCAGGAATGCAAGGAAGATGAATAATACAAGCATCTGTGGCACGAAACCAAGTACGGCGCCGACACCGGAGATCACACCATCTACGATCAGGCCTGTCAGCCAGTCTGCACATCCGATGCTCTCAAAGAATGACTGTGCACCAGGAATGATCCACTCGCCAAAAAGCGTATCATTGGTCCAGTCTGTTAAGAATCCACCAACCGTTGTGATGGATACATAGTATACAACAAACATAACAGCTGCGAAGATCGGCAGCGCTAAGATTCGGTTCGTTACAACACGGTCGATCTTATCAGAGATTGTAAGTTTCTCTTTGCCCTGTGCTTTCTTCACGCATTTTCCGATAATGGATGTAATGTATGTATAACGCTCGTTTGTGATAATACTCTCCGTATCATCATCAAACTTATCTTCCAAAGTCTTAATTTCGGCGCTTACATCCGGTGTGGTTGTAAGCTGCTCAGAGATCTTGGAATCTTTCTCAAGAAGCTTGATTGCGAAGAATCTCTTCTGCTCTTCTGCAACCGCGCTTCCAAGCTTGTCCTCAACCGTAGCGATTGCATTCTCAACATCTGCAGCAAAAGCATGAACACGGTCAACCGCCTTCTTCTGCTGTGCGGCTGCTATAGCCTTCTCAGCTGCCTTCTTAACTCCGGTTCCCTTAAGTGCAGAGATTTCAACAACCTCGCATCCTAATGCTTCGCCCAAAGCCTTAATGTTGATGGTGTCACCATTCTTTACAACAAGATCCATCATGTTGACTGCCATAACAACCGGGATACCAAGCTCGATGATCTGTGTTGTCAGATATAAGTTACGCTCGATGTTGGTTCCGTCGATGATGTTAATGATCGCATCCGGCTTCTCACCAATGAGATAATTTCTTGCTACGACTTCCTCCAATGTGTATGGAGATAAAGAATAGATACCCGGAAGGTCCATGATCACAACATCCTTGTGACCTTTCAGCTTTCCTTCCTTCTTCTCGACTGTTACACCTGGCCAGTTACCAACAAACTGGTTTGCACCGGTCAAGGCATTAAAAAGCGTTGTTTTACCGCAGTTCGGGTTACCTGCGAGTGCAATTTTAATTGTCATTGTCATTCTCCTTTATTCTTATTCTCTGGTTGAACTACTTGCTTTGCCTACTCAACTTCGATCATCTCAGCATCTGCTTTACGAAGTGAAAGCTCATATCCTCTTACGGTTACTTCGACCGGATCGCCGAGCGGTGCAACCTTGCGGATATATACTTCTACGCCCTTGGTGATACCCATGTCCATGATTCTTCTCTTGACAGCGCCTTCACCGGTAAGTTTTTTTACCGTGACTGTCTGACCAATTTTGGCTTCTCTTAAAGTCATGATCTTACTCCTCTTTTCCTTTTATTTCTATTTTTATGAACTCCTAAGAGTTCAAATAGGCACTCTATTAAACAAATATGTGATTTGCCATCTCACGACCGATCGCGATACGTGCACCCTTCACATTAACAATCATATTTCCGGCGGCTTCTGATACAACTGTAACCAGACCACCTGTTACAAATCCGAGTTCTTCCAAGTGTCTGCGCACTTCATCCTTTCCTCCGATTCGCACAATCTTTACTTCCTGTCCTTTCGGTGACATTGTAAGCGGCATCATGTTTACCTTCTTTCCACTGATAAATTTGTCTTTTTACAATTTCTTTCTGATAAAGTTTATCGGTTCTCACGGACGTTAGTATACTCTAACCATTATTAGTTGTCAAGACGTTTGTTAACATTTTCCTAACATAAATTAGCATTGTATCCCCTGCATAGCATATCGCTAATCATCGTTAGAAATGTATATTTATCCTTATATAATTCTAACTGTCATCAGCCTTATATTTTGTACTTTTGTTGCATATAACTTCAATTAGTCATTGATTAATTTTTATTCATTTTTCTAAGTTTTGTAAGTGCATGCTAATTTGCACTAAATACTGTGCAATGTGTAATTTTGTTGATTTTTCTGCATATTATGGTGTATGATGTAAAAATAAAATCGAATGTAAGTTTTTGCATAGTAGAAAGCATAAACATACACAAGAAATGCGACGCAACAGAAAGTTCATCCCATCGCGCGGATGAACTTTCGTTTATCCAAAAGGGGGAACTTTCTATGGAACAGGATTTTCAGAAGACCGCGAACCGGGTGACCTCGGTCAGCATCATCGGTAATCTCATATTATCTGCATTCAAATTTATCGCCGGAGTCGTTGCACATTCCGGTGCGATGATCTCCGATGCCGTACACTCCGCTTCGGATGTATTCAGCAGCATTGTCGTCATCATCGGCATCCACGTATCAAGCAAAGATTCCGATAAGGAACATCCATACGGACACGAACGCTTAGAGTGTGTTGCAGCGATCATTCTTGCAACGATCCTGTGTATCACCGGTCTGTCGATCGGTTACTCTGCCGTACGCACAATACTCGCCGGAGATTATAAGGATTTAGCCGTACCCGGCATTCTCGCGCTCGTCGCTGCAGTGGTTTCAATCGTTGCCAAAGAAGCAATGTTCTGGTATACCAAAGTGAACGCACAGAAAATTGATTCCGCCGCGCTGATGGCAGATGCATGGCATCACCGGTCCGATGCACTCTCTTCCATCGGCGCTCTCATCGGTATCGCCGGTGCGCGTCTCGGCTTCCCGATCGCCGATTCCGTTGCCAGCCTCGTTATCTGCTTCTTTATCGTAAAAGCCGCTTACGACATCTTCCACGATGCAGTGGATAAAATGGTCGATCACGCCTGTGACGATAGTGATGAAGAGATGATCCGTGACTGTATTAAAGCTGAGGAAGGCGTCCTTCGTGTTGATGAGCTACGCACCCGCGAGTTCGGAAACAAAATCTATGTAGACGTAGAGATTGCCTGTGATCCAAACTGCACCCTCACGGAAGCGCACGAGATTGCAGAACGCGTACATGACCATATCGAATTTCATTTTTCTAAAGTAAAGCACGTGATGGTTCATGTAAACCCATATACAACCGATTAAAAGGCGCCTTCGGGCGCTTTTTTCATGCCACAAAAAATTTTTTGCATTTATCTATAAGTTTTTCTTTTCAATAATATAAGTTTGTGCTATAATTAATCGGTTTGTGAGCGAAACACTCAATTGAGATAACAAGTAGATAAGAAATGATGTCTAACAGGAGGGTAATACAATGTATGATGTGATCATTATCGGTGCCGGACCGGGTGGAATTTTTTCGGCATACGAGTTACTACAGAAGAAAAGTGATCTAAAGATTGCAGTATTTGATGCCGGTCACTCTCTCGAGCAGCGCCACTGCCCGATCGACGGTGACAAAGTCAAAAGCTGTATCAAGTGTAAGACCTGCGCGATCATGAACGGATTCGGCGGAGCAGGCGCTTTTTCCGACGGAAAATACAATATCACAAATGATTTCGGCGGAACTTTATATGAATATATCGGACGCAAACAGGCGTTTGACCTCATGGAATATGTGGATCATATCAATATGACCCACGGTGGTGAAGGCACTAAGATGTACTCGACTGCCGGAACCAATTTGAAGAAGATCTGTCTGCAGAATAAATTGAAGCTTCTGGATGCTTCTGTCCGTCACCTTGGAACAGATATCAATTATGTTGTTTTGGAGAATCTGTACAACGAAATGAAGGATCACATGGATTTCTTCTTCGATACGCCAATCGAAAAAATCGAAGTCCTTGAAGACGGATACCGTGTTTATGCGAAGGACGAATCTTACGACTGTAAGAAATGTGTGATCTCCGTTGGTCGAAGCGGAAGTAAGTGGATGGAGACCGTCTGTGACGATCTTGATATTCCTACAAAGTCCAACCGTGTGGATATCGGCGTACGTGTTGAGCTTCCGGCCGTCATCTTCTCACACCTAACGGACGAGCTGTATGAGAGCAAGATTGTATACCGCACCGAAAAGTTCGAGGATAACGTACGTACTTTCTGTATGAATCCATACGGAATCGTCGTAAATGAGAATACCAACGGAATCGTAACTGTTAACGGACACAGCTATGAGAGCGCAGATCTGCGCACCGAGAATACGAACTTCGCACTTCTCGTTGCCAAACATTTCTCCGAGCCGTTCAAGGACAGTAACGGATATGGCGAAAGCATCGCCCGTCTCTCCAACATGTTAGGCGGCGGCGTTATCGTACAGCGTTTCGGCGATCTCGTCCGTGGACGTAGAAGTAACACGAAGCGTATCGAGGAAGGACTTGTTACTCCTACCCTTGCGGCAACTCCCGGCGACTTAAGCCTTGTTCTTCCGAAACGTATCTTAGACGGAATCATCGAGATGATCTATGCACTCGACAAGATTGCTCCGGGCACGGCTAACGATGATACGCTGCTCTATGGTGTAGAAGTCAAATTCTACAACATGGAAGTAGAGATCGACGAGCACTTACAAAGCAAATACGATGGACTCTATATCATCGGTGACGGAAGCGGTGTGACACATTCTCTTTCCCACGCTTCTGCTTCCGGAGTATATGTTGCAAGACATATTGCCGAAAATATGCAGTAACGATACGATCTCAACAGGTAAAAAACAAGCGCTTCGAGAAACATGATTTCTCGGAGCGCTTTGTCTACAGTCTGAATCTGCTATACTATGCATAGCATAACGGATTTATGTTTAAATTACAATTTCAATTGTCGGATTCCATCGGTTACTTTGAGCGAACACTAAGCTTCATGCTGACAACTTTCTTCTTGCCGTTCTTAAGTGTCACAGTTGCTTTCAGCGTAACCTTACCTGCCTTCTTTGCAGTAATCTTACCATTCTTGCCAATCTTCGCAATCGAATTATCGGTAGAGGAATAAGTAATCTTGGAAACATTCGCGATATCAAGTTCCTTGCTCCATGCGAAGCTTGCTGCCTTTCCTTTCTTTACCGTTTTGGATTTTTTCGCAGGTTTCACGGTAGCAAGAATCTCCTTCACAAGCTTGGCCGCATCTGCCTCACTGATGAGCTGATAAGAACCCGAATCCTTAACTGTCAGACTCACTCCCGCATCGGTTACTTTGTAAGTCTTCTTATTACAAAGTGTGTACTTTCCGGTCTTCTTATTGTATTTCACTACGACGAACTTCTCACCGGAAGTCAGATCCTTTGCATTTACACTTACGGTATATGCTGTCTTTCCGTTCTGATCCACAACCTTCTGTGTGATTACAACATCGGTCGTTCCAGCCGCCTCTGTAATCTGTGCAACCACATCGGAAGAAATCGAGCTCTTCGTTCCTGATGCAGACTTTGTACCAGACGTAACAACGTCTGCTTTCACAGATGTCTTTCCCTCACCATCGGTAACCAAAGTAACTGTAACAGATGTATCCTTTGTCGCATTTATTTCGATTTTCTTGGTAACCGGCTCCTCTTTAGTGCTATCCGGCTTCGTGGTATCACTTGAAATGTATGGGAGCTTCTCGATGATTTCTGTCTTAACGATGGCTTTGCATACACTGCATTCCTTATGTCTGCTGCCTTCTTCTGTGACCGTCGATGGTCTGTCCACGATCCAGTCGCCCGGCATGTGTCCGGCAGCTTCCTTGGTCTGCACTTCCTTTTTCTGCACTGCAAATGTCTCACTGGTAAATGTCGCTGTATAGGTAGTGAGCTCCGGTGCTGTGCAGGACTGGGACTGAGTTACACTTGAAGTACTGTTCACTTTTTCTGTTGCATTTACTGTATCACAGTTATTGCACTTTTGTACTGCGGTACAGGTGGTATAATCCTCACTCCAGGTATAGACTAGATTGGCATAGTCATGTCCGCTGGCCGGAATGGTCATATCGCCTTCCGTAACTTCCTTTGTTGCAGCTGCATCTGCAAAGAAATGTCCGCATGTTTCACACTTATAATATTCTTTATTTCCTGGTGTGGTACAGGTAGCTTCCGTCGCTTCTATTTTTTGAAGCGTATGTTCATGGCTTCCCTTAGGCGCGATGATATATTCACAGACGGTACATTTCTGATCTGTATCATCCGTCGGCATCGATATATTCGGTGTATGAGCCGCTTCATCTTTTTTCTGGGTACAGCCATCATTCTGGCACGCATGCCAGTGACCGGAAGCATCTTTCGTCCAGGAATCACTCCAGTTGTGCTCTTTTACTTCTACAAGTACAGCATTACATCTTTTACAAATTACCGCTGTAGTACAGTCGCCGTCATCCTCCGGCTCCACATGACCCAAGGCAGCTACTGTCACCTTTTCCGTCTGGTCTTTGTATGCACTACCCTTCTTAAAGGCTGCGGTATAGGTTATTTCTCCTTCTTCCGTACAGTTGGCTTCCTTTGTCATCTTAGAACTTATGATACCCTCTGCTTTGTACATCACTTTACTACAATATTTACATTTAATGACTGCAGTACAGGTGGTATGCTTCTCATTCCAGGTATAGACTACCGGCTCAGCACCTTCATGATCTTTTTTTGCAATCTTCGTTTCATCTTCCGTGAGAGACTCTGCTCCATCACTGGTTTTAAAGCAAAGCCCACATTCGCTGCACTTGTAATACTCTATATTACCCTCGTCCGTACAGGTAGCGGCTTTCGCATTTACTTTTTGCAGCTTATGACTTGCGGGAGCTGTTTCTACCCTCTCCTTTACTTGATTCTGAAATCCATCCCTCTCAAATTTCGCTGTATAGGTAATAAGCTCCGGCTCGGTGCAGGACTGATTCTGCACGATAGTTGCTGTTATACCAGCATCAACGGTAACTGTCTCTTTTACTTCTTGTTTACAATGACTACAAATTGTACTTGCGGTACAGCTGATGATTCTGCCTGTCTCATCTTTCTGCCAAACATAACTCACATTTCCAAAATAATTGGAATTATGCTCGCAGGTGACTACACATACCTCGATGGAGCTGCTGTTCCCTAGCTTATCGTAGGCCTGAATTTCATACCAGCCATTTCCTGCCAGTTTGTAAGTGTCAGCAGTAAGATCCTTTGTTACATTTGAATATTTCTGTGTAGCTGTTACCTTGTCGACTCCGCTTCCTGCATCTGTTACTTGAAATGTTACTTCTCCATTCCAATACGTCTTACGATCTTCAAGTCCAGTGATAACCGGTCCATCCTGATCCAGTATAAATCCCAGATCAATCGTTCCTGTATATACTTTTCCAGTCGAGTTATTCTTTATCCAAATCTCATAATTCCCCGATGGGAAATTCAGGGCATCCTGATAATTCTTATTTTCTACATTTGTAAGCTGATATCCATCTGCCGCTCTGACAAGCACGTTGTCCTTCGCCCATTTTTTTCCATTGCTTTCTACAATGCCCTCCATGGTGTACAGATCGTCTGTCAAGGTACCATATGCGATCGTGAATTTCCAGCTCTCATCTTGGAGCGTTGTTGCTGCATAAGACGAACTTCCGGTCACATTGAGCTCAAACTTATATTCTCCCAGCGCTGTCGGTTTTCTACTATACATTGATGTATAAGTACCGTTATTCTTATTATACCTATAATATTTCACCGTCACTGCACCGCAGTTAATTCCTGCTTTCGGTGTTACCGTGACTTCCTGTCCCGTTCCGCTATAGATCCCATCTGGCGGTGTAATGGTAAAATTACTCGCTTTCAGTACACTATTTTTTGTCCACATAATGTTCTGCTCGTCTGTCTGTTCACTATCACTTCTTCCCGTAATCTTATATGCTCTTGTATTTCCCTCAAGCGTTAAACGATCTCCTTCAAACTTTATACCTGCAGCTTTCAGACCAAGTTTTTCGCCATTGCTACCCGCATACAGATTATTTGAGGTAGCCGTCACTTCCCCGCCTGTCTGGGTATATATGCCATCACACTCAATTCCATAGCTCTTTTTAGAGTTTTCATTTTGACTTCCTATGGCACTAAGTTCACCACTTGTGATCGTGATAGCCTTCTTCGCATAGAGTCCGATTCCATAATTATTCGTGTTATCGTTGTTTGAGATGGCCTCCACAACCCCACCGTTCTGCTTATATGTGCCTACACAAAAAATTCCTTTACTTCCTGTTGCACTCACCGATCCATCATTGATTGTGATATCTCCAGTTGCAGAGATTCCCACGCTATTCCCGCTATTTTTTCCGATTGCTACAATACTGCCGTCGTTTATAACCAGATTTCCACTGACATAGATTCCATAGCAACTAGCATCACTTCCTCCCTGAACTTCCAAGCTTCCTTCTCCACTGATGGTAAGTGTTCCTTGCACCAAAATTCCCCACTGTTGATTACGATCTTTAGAATTGTTCTCGACTTTGTTCGTATTCTCCAAAACCAGGTTGAGACCATGATACGAATGGATTGCAGCATCACTTCCTGTTGGCATGTAACTCCTATTAAAGTTATTTAACGTAAGTGTATTCGTCTCCAGCTCATAACTCCAACCGTTTCCAGACAGATTCTCACTGGTCACCTGCTCCCCACAAACCCATATATTCTGGGTAGCCGCCTCCGTCTTCATACTTCCGCCCGGCAGCAGCAGTACGGTCAGCAGACAGGCCAGCACTCCCACTATCCACATTTTTCCTGTTCTTTTTCTCATCTTCTCCGCTCTCCTTTGTGTGTTTTCCGTTTCTGTTGCAGATTTTATTTTATTATACCAGCACAAAAGACCTGTTTTTCCCCCTTTGCGTGAAATGTCCTTTTCCCGGTGCGAACTGTACCCGGTTTTTGTTCACAGCCCTGCAAATATGTGTTAAAATGTAACAATATTAGGATTTTACTTTTTGATGGGAGGTTACTTATGCTAAAGATAGCCATCTGCGATGACAGTCCTCTGTTTCTGGAGCAGGCTGCCATCATGATCCGGGAGTGGGCCACAGAACGTCAGCTTCCGATAGAGCTGTATTCCTGTGAGAACGGAGACAGGCTGATTGACGCTCACAGGAGCCGTCCCTTCGATATTATTTTTCTGGACATCATCATGCCCCTTTTCAATGGCATGGATGCTGCACGGGAAATCCGGCAGCAGGATCGAGCCGTGAAGCTTGTTTTTCTGACCTCCTCCCCGGAATTCGCCCTGGAATCCTACGATGTGAAAGCCTCCGGCTATCTGCTGAAGCCTGTCACCCGGGAGAAGCTGAAAATGACCCTGGACGAATGTATCCAGACCTTTGCCCAGGAGCCGAAGCACCTGATTCTAAAGACAACCTTCGGCTACCAGAAGCTCTATTTCCACGAGATTGAATACGTGGAGGCTCAGAATAAACGGGTACTCTTTCAACTGCGCTCCGGCCGCACACTGGAATCCCCGGATTCCCTCCATTTCTTTGAAGATCAGTTGACCCCGGAAGACGGCTTTTTCAAATGCCACCGCAGCTATCTGGTGTATCTGCCCAACGTGGATCATTTTACCCCCAGTGAAATCACCTCCAAATCCGGAAAGACCATTCCCATTGCCAGGGGCTGCTCCAAAGCCTTCAAGGAAGCGTATTTCGCCCAGATGTTTCAGAATTCATAAGAGGAAAAATCAAGTTCGTTACGATATTAAGTTTTATACACAATGCGACAACCCTGCTGTTCGGGGTCTATGCCTCGGCCGCATTTCTCGGCATCCAGCTGAACCGGAAGAATAACCTGACCCTGCTGACCTTTACCTGCCTGACCGGCGGTCTTTTTCTCGTTTCCTTTCTCCTGTACGGGTTTTCCTTTACTGAGCAGATTTATCCTCTTACCATTCTTGCCAATCTTCGCAATCGAATTATCGGTAGAAGAATAAATAATCTTGGAAACATTCGCGGTATCGAGTTCCTTACCCCATGCGAAGCTTGCTGCATTTCCTTTCTTTACCGTTTTGGATTTCTTGGCAGGTTTCACGGATGTGCTTCCCTTGCTATCTGTGGTTGTGGTAACCGTAACTGTTGAACCGTCATTGTTTGCTGTGGCACCATTGTTGCCACCATAAGGCATGCCAGCATTCTTGTTACAATTTTGTTTTTCACAATGCCTTCCTCCATTAATATACATTAAAGCCTGTCGACATCCCCCAAAAAGGTATGCCGACAGGCTTTCAACCACCATTATTTTGTTATTTTTTCCACAACCACTTTGCACCGTTTCTTGCAAAATGCCATACCATACAGTAAAATCTCATGTCTGTCATCATTCTGCAGATACTCCTCATATCTGCGATCCCTGATCTGCGCAATTGCCTTCTCACAGGCATTCTCCAATCCTGCAACTTCCTTCACATATTTTAGCTCGATAAGGAAAGGAATATAACCGGGAATTTACCCATATATGCTTCGCATAATTTCACACAATCCGAAATATATAATCCGTCAAAAAGCGTCTGATCCGATCCTATCTCAAAAAAGTGGTGTAGCATACTCATATTCAAAGTTTTTCCAAAGCGGCGCGGTCTGGTAAAGAGATTCACTTTTCCCCAATTTGCAAGAAGCAGCTCGATCAATTTTGTTTTATCAACATAAATGTGATTTGATTCTATCATTTGCTCTCTCAAATAGCAAGACCTCCGGGAGCGCTGCTGCTCCCGGAGGTTCTCATATCTGTGATCTTACTTTACTTTATATTTGATTTTCAATGTCTTTTTCTTACCATTCTTTAAAGTAACCACTGCCTTAATGACTGCAGTTCCTTTCTTTTTGGCAATAACATTTCCCTTAGCGTCTACCTTGGCAACCGATTTCTTTTCTGATTTGTAGGTAATCTTTGCAACATTGTTCATATCAAGCTTGCTGCTAAACTGAACCTTTGCTTTCTTTCCCTTCTTTACCTCAACAACCGGTTTCTTTGCCTGTACCGTCTTAAGGATTTCCTTTTCAATCTGTTTTGCTTCCTCAACCGGCATCAGCTGATAGGTTTTACCTGCTGGGAGCGAAACCTTTACGTTTCCATTCTTGTCGACCTTGAACGTTTTGCTGTCTACCAGGACATACTTATTTGTCTTAGTGTCGATCGCCATGGCTTTCAGCTTCGTTCCAGCTGTCAGATTTTTGGCTTCGGTCTTTACCATAAAGGATTTCTTTCCGGCTGCAACCGTGACAACGACATCTACATCCTTTGTCTTTGCTGCATCACGGATATGTGCTACAACCTCGGACGAAATCGTTCCGGTCACCTTCTTTTTGCTTTCTTTTCCGGTTGTCTGCACCTCTGCTGTCACACCGGAAACTGTACCGTCCTCATTCTTTTGCGTCGTCATTGTTACTTCTGTTTTGCTGCCATCTGCCGATACGATGGTATCCTTCTTTACCTCTGTGGTCTGATCCTTCTTAGGCTCTGAGGTCGATGCTGATGAGGAACCGCTGCTTACGCTTCCGGTTCTCTTTAAGATCACCGTTCCTCCGTCTGCTGCAGAAGGGATCGTAACCGTTACTTTTCCGCCATTTACAACGTATGTTTTTCCTGAATACAGGTCGGTCATAACCGAAGCATCTCCCTCGGTAACCGGAATCGCAAGCTGCAATTCTTTGGTACTTACATTCATTCCAACATACAATTTTGTTCCCTGATATTCTCTTGCTGCAACATCATAGCCTTCCTCATCAGAACTTGCCACAACCTTTCTGCTTCCTCTTGCAAATACATCTGTGTATGCATTACGGATTGAAAGCATGGTCTTGTAATGATTGTAAATACTATTGCTGTCTGCCTTCTGTTCTTCTAACTCTGTCCAGTCAAAGTCACGACGATTTGTCTGGTATGGCCAATCAGTATTTTTTCCAGCCTGACCAATTTCCTCTCCATAGTAGATAAGAGGCTGACCCTTGGCTGTAATCTGAAGAGTAGCTGCTACCTTCATCAGGTTATAAGCTTCTTCCTCTGAGAATCCACTCTCATTTACAAGCTTGTACTGAAGAGAATCCTCATCATGGCTGTTTAAGAAATTACCCATTGTTGCTGTATTATTTAATGCTACATTACGCTTTAACAATGAGTTTTCAACTGTAGAAATCTTTCCGCCCACAAAATCCTTTGCAAAATCATTGAAATCGAAGTCAAGGAGTGCATCCATGCTTCCTGTTCCAAGCTCTCCGGCGGTATTAGCATATCCGGCTCCAGAGTACTCTCCAATCATCTTAAAGTCTGGGTTTACTTTCGTAAGAGAGTTTTTGAAAGCTGACCATGTAGTAGAATCAACATGCTTTACCGTGTCTACACGATAATAGTCAATATCGAATTTCTTCATCCAGTTTGTCTGCCATTCAATCAACTGATTTCTTACTGCTGCATTCTCAGTCACGAAATCTGGAAGATCAGAAAGTGCATCCAGCTTGTCATCGCCTGAAACAGTATTACTACTGTCACGAAGCATCTTTATTTTCTTTCCATCCGCACCTTCGAGAATATTATTGAAGTACTCCTCTGTGCCATAACCCGCATGATTTAATACCACATCAACCATAAGCTTCATTCCACGGCTGTGGGCTGCTTCAATAAGTGCGGCAAACTCTTCCTTCGTTCCAAGATGATTATTAAGCTTTGTGAAGTCACTAGCCCAGTAACCATGATATCCATAAGTTTCCATATCTGTCTTTGCGTCATGCTGATCAGCTGTGATATTCTCTACTATTGGTGTAATCCAGATGGTATTTACACCTAAATCCTGGAGATAGTCAAGCTTCTGAGTTAATCCTGCGAAATCTCCACCATGATAGCTTGAACCACCCTTATCGCTTGTATCGTAGTCTCCTACTCCATAAGCATTATTGTTGCTTGCATCTCCATCGAAGAAACGGTCAGTTACGGCAAAGTAAATCACTGCCTCATCCCAGTCGAAATCTCCGTCCTTCTTATCTCTCTCTGTTACTGTAACATTTGTGCTTGTTCTATATACATTTCCGTATATATCCTTTACAGTTACTGGAAGGGTCTTATCTCCAGTAGTTGTAGTATCAAGACATGAAATTGTTGCTTCCATTAATTCTGGGTCAATTGCATAAGTACTGCTTAAGCCAAGTGCGCTTAAATCTACTGTTGCTGTAGCTACTTCAAATGCAGACATATCTGCGCCTTCAGCAGGAATTGTCTTTATTGTCAATACGTTATTATCATTGTAATCCATAGAGGACTGTGATAATTCTGCTGTAATAGCTGCATCAAACTTCTTATAGAAACGATAGCTGCATATCTTTCCATCATACTCTTTTGTCTCCGCATTATATGCGTCAAGCTTCTCTACTCCATTTACTGTATAGTAGTAACAGTAGTCTCCTGTTGTGATGTTAGTTAAGTCATAGCTAAATCTCTCATTTGCAGCATCATAAGTCATTGCATGCTTTACGCCATTTATTGTAACGCTTACCTTATCTGCAATAGATTCCTGTGTATTCTTAGCAGCAACCATTTCATCATCTCTATAATAGAAATGAATCTTTCCATTCTCACCATCCAACACACATCCAATATTTGATGGCAGAACCTCTGTGATTCCCTCACCCTGTACGAATTTTGCTTTTACAACATTCTGATTTGCCGGTACACTTACATAATGGTCTCCACCATCTTTATCAGCCCATTCAACATCTGCTGTGCTTTTTCTCATACAGAAAGATAACATCATATCTGCTGTAGTATCTTTTACCGGAATCTTGGCTACCATCTTGCCATTCATTTCCTGAAGGTTGATGGTAACCTCTTTTCCAAATCCACTGTTCCATGTAAAGATATTCCAGCCTTCATAGTCACCAGCTGGTCTGGCATATTCTACCATTACATAACGTTCTCTTGGTTTAACAAGTTCCGGAATGCTTGTGTATGCTTCTTTGCTGTTTGAGGTAATGTAAAGAGTTACATTTTCATCTTTGGCTGTGTTGTCATATGAAATTGTATCACTCTGCCATGACCATGTATCACCATAGTTCTTTGGAATAATACGAATATTTTTATAATACGGAAGCTTTACAGTAGCTTTAAGCCATGTATTTCCATCGGATAACTGTTCTGTTCCAGAAAAATTATAAAGAACTCCATCGGCTCCGTCAGCCTCCCAAATCCATAGGGAACTTGCATCTGCTGCCATATGACTTGCACTGAAATCATGATAGTAAATAGTATAAGTATAAACTTTATCTACTACCGGAATGGTAATATCTTTTGTTACTCCGTTATAAGCCACACGGATAGTTACATCTGTTCCTTTATATGAGGTTGGAACCTTAAGTGTTGCTCCACTTACTGTGATGCCTTCTGAAACAGCAGTATAAGTTACATCTACACCTTCAGTCTTGCTTCCCTGTTCATCACCTGCGTAATAGGTTCCTGTTGCTGGAAGTGCAACATCTACTCCTTTTTCTACCTGTGCTGGTGTTTCAACATCCAATGCCTCAATATAACTAATGGTTACATCTGTCTTTTTATTAGCATCTGTCTTGTCCAGCTTCATGGTAATGTCTGCCGGTGCCTTCACTTCCAGCTGGATATTACTTCCACCTGCGCCCTGCGCCCATGCTTTGTTCCAGCCATTTAAAGCAGCATCTTCCAAAATCTTATATTCATAAGTTTTCGCCGGAACATTCTTAATAGAAATGCTGTATTCATTCTCGTTTGTTTCAGATTTCACAAAGTTTGGTGTTGCGCTTGCATCCCAACCTGTTCCAGGAAGTGTTCCTACCAGGAGGAAGGTTGTCTCAGTCTCTGGTAAATCAGGAACTGGTGTATTTCCTTCTGCGTCAAGGTAGTATGCAAAGCTTTTTCCACCATCTTTTGTAATATAGTAAACATCAGTAGGTGTATCCCCAGTATACTGTGTTAACTTTGGATCATTTGCAGGATTCTTTGTATTTCCAGTATTCTGAAAATCTAAGAACTGAAATCCTGTTGCATCTGTTTTGACAGTAAGATAATAATCTTTGTCGCCATTTGTATTTGTTGTTGTTCCTTCACTGAAGAAATAAGCTTTTGCTCCTCCCCATGTTGGAATTCCTTTTGATTCTCCACCGTTCGCATCATTGCTCACATAAAGCAAATCCTTGCTATTTCCCCAAAACTGTACTGCTGGCTGTTTCCAACCCCAAGTACTTGGTTCCATAAAGTGAATAGTTACATTCATCGGAGTTGAAGCTGCTTTTACATTCAGGTTTCCTCCGATTGACGGAATCATAGTCATAATCATCGCCAATACCAGTATCAAACTGAATACCCGGCGGAATATGCCATGTTTCTTGTGAAAGTGTTCTTTAACCTTTCTCATATTTACCTCTCCTTTATGATTCATTCTACTCTCCCTGTGTGACCTTCCAAGTCACGTTTTAGTCATATTGCACACCCTTTATGACCCTCCCCCTATCATATCCTATGCAAATGCAATATGCCAATTCCGAGTATATGCTTCCTGTTCGTCACTTTCAACAAGATTCTGATAGACACTTAACAATTTCGCTTATTTTACTAATTTGTCTACAATATTTTTGTTTAATTTTTTATTATATATGCTTTTCTTTTTAGCAATCATGCTTTTGGTAAATAAAAAAAACTCCGAGAAACCATAGGTTTCTCGGAGCCTTTACTTAACACTTTATTCTTTGATTTAGAAATCTACCTCTGTATCATAGTAGCAGCACTTCAAAAGCTTCTCCATCTCCTCCTGGCTAGGCTGTCTTGGATTTGAACCTGTACATGCATCTAAAATAGCATTTGCAGCAATCTCCGGTAATCTCTCAAGGAATACCTCTTCCGGAACGAATCCCTGCTCAGCCGGATAACTGTCCGGACCATAGTTCTTGATGCAGTGCGGAATGTTGAGATCGTCATTCATCTTGCGCAGATAAGCGATCAGAAGTTCAACTTTCTCATCTAAGCGGTCTCCGCCAAGTCCCATAAAATCAGCAATCTCGCCGTAACGCTTCTTCGCCGTCTCGTCCTTCGCATTGAACGCGATAACCTTCGGAAGATACATTGCGTTCGCTGCTCCGTGGATGATATGTGCGCCGTAATCCGCAAATGCTGCACCGGTCTTGTGCGCCATAGAATGGACAATGCCGAGTAACGCATTGGAGAAAGCCATACCAGCCAGACACTGTGCGTTATGCATCGAATCTCTCTTATCCATATCTCCGTTGTAAGAACCAACCAGATCTCTCTGGATCATCTTGATCGCATGTAATGCAAGCGGATCGGTAAAATCACAGTTTGCAGTCGAAACATAAGCCTCGATCGCATGTGTCATCGCATCCATACCGGTATGTGCAACCAGCTTCTGCGGCATCGTCTCTGCCAGATCCGGATCGACGATCGCTACGTCCGGTGTAATCTCAAAATCAGCGATCGGATACTTGATACCCTTCTCATAATCTGTAATGATAGAGAATGCGGTAACCTCCGTTGCTGTACCGGAGGTTGAAGAGATTGCGCAGAAATGAGCCTTATTACGAAGCGCCGGAATACCAAATACCTTACACATATCCTCGAAGGTGATATCCGGATACTCGTACTTGATCCACATAGCCTTCGCAGCGTCGATCGGAGAACCTCCGCCCATCGCAATAATCCAATCCGGCTCAAACTCCTGCATCGCTGCAGCACCCTTCATAACAGTCTCAACCGATGGATCCGGCTCAATTCCTTCAAATAACTGAACCTCCATACCGGCTTCCTTCAGATAATCCTCCGCCTTCTGCAGGAATCCGAAACGCTTCATAGATCCTCCACCTACGCAGATCATCGCCTTCTTCCCCTTGAAGGTCTTAAGCGCCTCTAACGCTCCTTTTCCGTGATACAAATCTCTCGGTAGTGTAAATCTTGCCATCGTAATAAACCTCCTTAATAATTTGTCATCGTGTTTGGCAACACTTTGTTATATTATACAATATTTTCGCCAATAAGCCAATCCAATTATAAGTTTTTTACAAAAATTTTATAACCCTCTCTAATTATTTATGCACAATTGAGATCTCATGCTCCTGCAGCATCTGTGCCATAATCCTCGCGCTCTGTGGCTCAAACAGTCTGTTCTGCTGCTCCAGAATCAACCTCGCAACTAGCATCGGAGATTCACCTCTTCGCAAATGCCGATCCGCATAATCCGCTACCGCAAGAACACGGGCAAGCTTCGGAATCTTTTCTCCTGCCAGCCCCTCCAGAAATCCGTTTCCATCATACGCCTCCCTGTGATAATGCACCGCATCCGCAATCTCGGATCTTCCGGTAGAATGCAATGTCGTGATGATCTGGTAGCCTTTCTGCACATAAGTCTGAAATACTTTATATTCTTCATCCGAGAGGTCTTCCCTGCGGATCAGCGCATCCGGAATGCCAATCATTCCGATTTCGTGCAGTAATCCTGCGCTGTAGGCATCTGCGCACTGCTGCTCATCCATGCCTTCTCTTAAGGCAATCTCACGGGCAAATGCTGCCACGCCGAGATAATGCGCCTCTTCTCCCGGTATCTTCGCTCCCAAAGCATGCACCATCGAATCCATCACCTTCACCGAAATGGTATCAAGCTGCTGTCTCTCATCCGCGATGCGTTTCTCCAGAATCTTGGTACGTCTGCGCTTATTCACCCAATATTTCTGGATCGTATACATCAGAGAATATATCATAAGTACCATGCAGACGAACAGATACGGAAATCTCAGCGCTATATTTTCACCATAGAGCTCACGGACCGGCGAATCTGCATTCCACCTAAAACCAATGAAGATTGCAATCAGATACGCAAGATTGATCACGATACTTCTTCCGATTCCAAGCACAAACACAATACCACAGGCATAAATCAGCAGAAACATCACACTAAAGGATCCGATCAATGCGTGATAGTAAACGAAAAATACCGGCAGGCAAAGCAGCGTGAACACAACGGTATCCAGCCACATGCTGCGATGCTTTCTCTCAATCCATATATCCAAAGCCAATACCCCTACCATGATCATCAGTACAATCTGGTATTCCATTGAGGCACCATAAATCAGTCCATTTGGAATACTGACCGCCCAGATCATTCCAAATACCAGCTTGATCCATGCCGCCAGCTGCTCATCCTCATACGGGCACAGAACAATATCCCAGAAATTCTGCAGCTTTTTCTTCATCACATGTACCATCTTCTCCATATACAACACCTTTTATAAAACAACAATCTTTTCTTCCCGAATTAATTGAACCACCGTTTTCGCCACCTGCGGGTCAAACTGCGCCCCTGCCCCTTTTTCAAACTCACCGATAATATAATCCTTATCACAATGCTTTCTGTAACAGCGATTGGAATTCATTGCATCGAGCGCGTCTGCGGCGCTGATAATACGCGTGATCAGAGGGAGCTCTTCCCCTTTCAGTCCAAACGGATAACCGGTTCCGTCATAATGCTCATGATGATAGCTTGCACCCAGATCCGCCTGCGGCAGAAACTTAAGTTCGGAGAGGATTTCCCGTCCCCAGATGGTGTGCTTCTTCATAATCTCAAATTCTTCATCCGTCAAACGTGCCGGCTTATTGAGCACTGCATCCGGTATTGCAATCTTTCCAATGTCATGAAGCAGCGCACTCCGGTAAATCAGGGATATCTCCCTATCCGTATAGGAAACCGTCTTCAGGTTCTGTGCGATCAACGCCGAATACTCCGCCACACGTTGGGAATGTTCCTGCGTATAGGAATCCTTCTCATCAAGCATCCGGCTGATCGTTGCTACCGAATTTACCATCAGCTTCTTTGTATCATCAACCGCATGCTGTACTTCCTCCTCCAGCTTCTTCTCATGTTCAGCCTGAAGAATCTGGTAAAGCTTATAGAATATGTCCATCACAACGGTGATCAGACAAAACCCCCAGTAAAAAATCGGATAATAATACAAATACTCTCTTGGATACGAATAGAACAGTACCCCTCGTACCGGTGTCCAGAAAAGAAGCATGATTCCCAACCCAAATCCGATACACGCCGGTACTCCAAATGGCATTCCAAACAACACAAGTGTAAAAATCGGAATCAGCATATACCAAAGCAGCGAAAAACCGTCATTGGCACCGCCTGCTGCAATCGGTAATGCCAATGCCAGCAACACGATCACCGCTATCCTGCCAATCCTGTATCCTTCCTTTTGGTGCCGGTTCAGTACCGCTGCACACAAAATACACACCACTGCGGCAAACAGTGTTGCTCCCCCTATCCCATATTTCCCAAGCTTAAAATTTTCCACATCGATCAAAAGCATAACAATTGCAAAAATAACAAGCATGTTCTGCAATGCACGGATATCTGCATTGATCGTTTTCTCATAATTCCATACTCTTTTTATTGAAGCTGCTGCTTCCCTTATCATCGGTATTCTCCTCCGGAGTCGCTTTCTCCCTTTTTATTCTTCAATTACCTATTTCATTATAAACAGGCCTCGATACGAAATCAACTGCTTTTCCCAACTCAAAAATCCCCGCCCACAATGTGGACGAGGATTCTTGTAAATCTCATATATACGGTTCGAATTTTCTCGAATTATAACTGAGGACCAGCTGAAACAAGTGCCTTACCAGCCTCATTTCCCTCATACTTAGCAAAGTTCTTATTGAATCTTGCTGCAAGATCCTTAGCCTTTGTCTCCCACTCAGAAGCATCAGCGTAAGTATCACGAGGATCAAGGATTCCTGTATCTACTCCTGGAAGCTCTGTAGGAACTTCGAAGTTGAACATTGGGATTTTCTTAGTAGGAACTTCATTGATTGCTCCGCTAAGGATTGCATCGATAATTCCACGAGTATCCTTAATAGAGATTCTCTTTCCGGTTCCGTTCCATCCTGTATTTACGAGGTAAGCCTTAGCTCCGCTCTTCTCCATCTTCTTAACGAGCTCCTCAGCGTACTTTGTAGGATGTAACTCAAGGAATGCCTGTCCGAAGCAAGCAGAGAATGTAGGTGTAGGCTCAGTGATTCCACGCTCTGTACCAGCAAGCTTAGCAGTAAATCCTGACAGGAAGTAGTACTGTGTCTGCTCCGGTGTAAGGATAGATACTGGTGGAAGTACTCCAAATGCATCTGCTGATAAGAAGATTACGTTCTTTGCAGCTGGTGCAGAAGAGATTGGACGTACGATATTCTCAATATGGTTGATTGGGTAAGATACACGAGTATTCTCTGTAACACTCTTGTCTGTGAAGTCGATCTTACCGTTTGCATCTACAGTTACGTTCTCAAGAAGAGCATCTCTTCTGATTGCGTTGTAGATATCAGGCTCAGAATCCTTGTCAAGATCGATAACCTTAGCGTAGCATCCACCCTCGAAGTTGAATACGCCGTTGTCATCCCAGCCGTGCTCATCATCACCGATGAGAAGACGCTTAGGATCTGTAGATAATGTTGTCTTACCTGTTCCTGAAAGACCGAAGAATACAGCTGTGTTTTCACCATTTAAGTCTGTATTTGCTGAGCAGTGCATAGCAGCGATACCCTTAAGTGGAAGGAAGTAGTTCATCATAGAGAACATACCCTTCTTCATCTCTCCGCCGTACCATGTATTGATGATAACCTGTTCCTTGCTTGTGATATTGAAAGCTACACAGGTCTCAGAGTTTAATCCTAATGCCTTGTAGTCCTCAACCTTAGCCTTAGAAGCATTATATACAACAAAGTCAGGCTCGAAGCTCTCAAGTTCCTCAGCAGTTGGCTGAATGAACATATTTGTTACGAAATGAGCCTGCCAAGCTACCTCTACGATAAAACGGATAGCCATACGTGTATCTTTGTTTGCTCCACAGAAAGCATCTACAACGAAAAGTCTCTTGTTGCAAAGCTCCTTCTTAGCGATATCCTTAACAACATTCCATGTATCCTCTGTCATTGGATGGTTGTCATTCTTGTACTCATCTGTTGTCCACCATACAGTGTCCTTAGAGTTCTCATCCATAACGATGTATTTGTCTTTTGGTGAACGTCCTGTGTAGATACCTGTCATTACGTTGACAGCGCCAAGCTCTGTCTCTTTACCAACTTCGTATCCCTCGAGACCAGCCTTTGTCTCCTCCTCAAATAATACATCATAAGAAGGATTATAAACGATTTCTGTAGTTCCGGTAATTCCATACTTGCTTAAATCAATTGTTGCCATCTTGCCCTGACTCCTTTTCTTTAATAATTACAGAAGCTTTCTTTTGTTATTCTTTTTCCAACTTCTTCGCCTAATATTATACATGATTGATTTCCAAAATCAATATGCTTGCAAAATATTTTGTTAAAAATTTATCATTTTTTCTTTTGATCTGCTTTCTCTATATATAGTAGGATCTCATCGAGTTCCGAAGCCGGTACTTTCGTGTATTCTGCAAGTTCTGCGACGCTAGGCTTCATTCCCTTCTCTTTCTCGAGATACTTGACCGCCTCATTGACCAAAGCGATCCTGCCGACCATCGCATCCTCGCTTTCGCCCTCTCCCTCTTCCTCGATAATGCAGGATTTCATTGCATTCTCAATTTCCTGTGCAAGTTCTGATTCAACATCAACCTTCTCCTGCGATCCACAAAGTTCCGTAAGACGCATGAAAAGTGCCATATTGCCTTCCTGCACGACATCCTGCAAACTGTCCGGATCATTCGATTCCGTGAGCTTCTTTGCATTCTCTAGCACGACCGGAAGCCAGCAGTTCGTGATATCGTTGATCACGCTCTCATCTCCGGCAAGGAGAGCCTTATACATTTCCTCCTGCTTTTCCTTAGAATAGGTGGAGAGTTCGTTTAATTCGTCGAGGTACATCTGAAAGACGCCGGTGTGGGCGGCTTCATTGTTCTTCTCTGCATCCGCTGCATCCAGCGATTCTGTCTGATAGGCCTCTTTTTTCTCATCATCCGTCGCATCTTCACCGGATTCTGCATTATCATCCTGCGGATCTTCTGCATTTTCTGCAATCTGCTCATCCTCCGGATGGGGCTTTAATAAGAAATCCAGCACCATCTGCTGCTGTTCTTCATTAAGATCCATATCTTTGAAGTATCCTAAGATTTCCTCACGCGTCATATTTCCCTGTGACACACGAATAATCTCAGATACCTCATGGATCGTTTCTGTAAATAAACTCTGATCTAACATATATCCTCCAATTATGATTACGCTAACAGTTCGCGAACCATCGCTGCATCAAATGCAACATGATCCACATGATCGACTTCGATGCGGTACAATGCGTTGGCTGCGATGTGCTCTGCTGCCTGCTCGAGATCACGGATTCCGGATGTATTCTTATACTGCTCCACGATTGCGTCGAGTGCTTCGTCCGTGATCACACACTCCTCTTCCTTAAGGCTCATTCTCTTAAGCACCTTCGGCAAAGCAAATTTTGAAAAGATTACCTTCTTCTCTTCCGTTGTATAATCCGGAATATCGATGACTGCAAAACGCGACATCAGCGGCGCGCTGATCTGTGATTTATCGTTGGCCGTAGCGATCGGATAGACTCCGACGGTCGGAATCATACACTCCATATAGTTGTCCGTGAATCCAAGATTATCAAGAAGCGTCAGAAGTACATCTGCAGGATTTCCGTTGCCTTTGCCTGCGGCAGCTTTATCGAGCTCGTTGATGATAAATACAAGGCTAGACTCCCCGGCCATCGAGAACGCATCCATAATGATTCCCGGCTTGGCATTCGCATAGACACGGGAGCTTCCGGTCAACTGCTCCGGATCATTGATGGAACTCATATCGAGTGTTGTCCACGGAAGCTTTAAGATTCTTGCTACCGCGTAGGCGATCTGTGATTTACCGGTTCCCGCCGGTCCGACCAGAAGAAGTCCATATGCCGGAAGTGTATGGGTACGGTTAATCTGGATGATCGTCTCGATGATTCTCTGCTTTACGCGCTCCATTCCATAGAGTTCCTCATCGAGGATACGGCGCGCTTCGTTCGGATCGATTGCTTCAAAATAGTTACTCTTCCACTGAATATTCATCATGATAGAGAGTGCTCTCTGCGCGTGCCGGCGTTCCTCCGGTGATACCTCGTTGGAACGGGCTACCGCAAGGTTACGTCTTGCCCACAGACGGATGTTGTCCGGAAGTGTTCTTCCCGCACAGTTCATGAAATCTGTGATACTCTGCAGACTGGTCAGCTTCATATCGTCGCCGTCTTCATCCTGATCCTCATCCTCGATTTCATCCGCAGGGGCACTGCTCGCGAGCAGACGATCGATCATAAACTGTAAGAATCCATCTTCCGCAGAAAGCTTCGTTCCGCCACCGAATGCGATCTCACGGATCTTATATACCGCATATCCCTTATCCGTATTCTCACCGGACAGACGCACATTGATGTGGTTCTCTCCGAGCCAGCGCAGAAGGCTGACAAAACGCGCATCAATCTCTAAGATATCTGCACTGATCGTGCCCTCTTCCTCCTGAAATTCAAACGAAGTACGCTTAATCGGATTCGTGAACACACCGGATGAATGGTGGTTCCACTTATGCTCTCTGTTGTCGAGAAGCATGATCGGATGCTCGGCGCTTGGCACTGATTCATTCGAACGAAATGTTGTATAGGTACAAACCGGATCCTTGTTTGCATCCGGTGTATTACTAAAATCAAATACTGGCATGATATTTCCTCCTTTCATAATACCTTATAAATTTAAGAAATCAGCAGCTGTCATAATTCTAGGATAATCAACCATTGATTCTAAAAAATCTTTGTCACCAGTTAACAAAATATCCGCTTGCGCATTGATGGCAGCACGCAGAATAGGACGGTCCATGACATCTCGAATCTCATTCTCAGATTCGTATTCTGTTTCTGGTATCTTAACAATTGAAATTGTAGCAAGTGCGATTGCTAAAAAGGTCTCTAATGCAGCTAGTTTTTGAGGGAATTTTCTATTAAATATTCTACGTAACTCATCAAGGTTTTGTTCACATATAATTCCCTTATTTGGATATGTGACCGCCTTAAAAAATGCTCGGCTTGGTGTTCCTTTCGGATTTAATGCCGCAGAAATAAGAATATTTGTATCAATCAATACCTTCATTCGTCCTCACTTTCTGTACGAACATCCTTAACTAGATTTTCAATATCATCTTCGGATGTAAGTCCCACCTCTTCAGCGACTCCGCTCATTTGTTTTTGGAACATTTTCATTGCATACACCGCAGAATTATAAATATGAACTGATCCATTTTCCACAACAAATGTTATTCTATCACCATTAGAAACACCAAGAACATCACGAACATCTTTAGGAATCGTAACTTGTCCTTTAGACATAACTTTTGCATTATCAATAAATGTATTTGCAACCATAATATTTACCTCCTAAAATCAAAATAGGGAAAGTAGGGTATTCCCTACTTTCATTATATGTAATTTATATAAAAATACAAATAAAATTTATATAAAACCGTTTTACAGTATCTACAGTCAGAGAGGTTGCCCTCTCGGACAACCTCTCGTCATTTCTTTTTATACCATTTTACACAGATCCTTCACAACTTCGCCCGCGATAATAAGTCCCGCAACAGATGGCACGAACGCCACACTTCCCGGAATATCTCTTCGCTCCGTACATTTATGTGCAGCCCCCGGCGGGCAGATGCAATGTGTTCTGCAGCTGATCGACATATCCTCAAGCGGACGTGTCGGAATCTCCTCCGAATATACAACCTTCAGTTTCCGCACCCCGCGCTTCTTGAGTTCGCGGCGCATGACCTTCGCAAGCGGACACACCTTCGTCTTATAGATATCTGCGACCTTGAACTGACTTCCGTCAAGCTTATTTCCTGCGCCCATGCTGCTGATGATTGGCACATTCTTCTCCTTCGCCTTCATGACCAAGGCAATCTTCGCTGTCACAGTATCTACTGCATCTACAACATAATCATACTCTTCAAATGGAAAATCATCCGCATTTTCCGGCAGGAAGAAGCAATTGTGAATATTCACCTTCGCATCCGGGTTGATCTCTAAGATACGTTCCTTCATAACTTCGGTCTTATATTTTCCAACGGTCTTTCTCGTCGCAATAATCTGTCGGTTCAGATTCGTCAGACATACCTTATCATCATCGACCAGATCGAATTCACCCACACCGCTTCGAACTAAAGCCTCGCAGACGTATCCGCCCACGCCGCCGATACCGAATACCGCCACGCGCGAGTTCTGTAATTTATCCATTGCTTCTTTGCCGAGAAGTAACTGTGTTCTTGAAAACTGATTTAACATGTGCTGCTCCTTTATCTTTTATCGCAATCGCCTATTCATAGCAAAAGCAGCATCAACTGCTGCTTTTACATTTCTTCCTATCAATTATATCCTAGTATATTAGTATAATATACAGCACGTACCAGGAAAAATCAAGAACTACTCATACCGTTTCTGCAAATACTGTTCCAGCACCTCCACGGTCTTGTCCATACCGAGCGTCGAACTGTTGATGCACAGATCATACAGTCTCGAATCCCCCCACTTGCCTTCACTGTGACGGTTGTGGTACGCCTTACGGTTCCGGTCATGGCGCGTCATCTTCGCCTTGGCATCCTTCTCGTTCAGTCCGTATACTTCCATGACACGAGCAAGCTTCTTATCGTAATCGCCGAGCACAAAAATCGAGGTCAGGCCTTCAAAATCTTTTAACACGGTCTCCGCACATCGTCCGACAACCACAAAGGAATCCCCGGCTGCTGCCTTCTTCTTCAAATACTCGAACTGCATCTGCGCGATTGTCTCCTCCGGCGAGCTGCTATGTCCTCTGACAGTACGGCGCGGAACAAACCGCGTTGCTTCGTCATAAGGATGCAGCTTATCCGCATCCACAAGCTTCTCTTTTGCAATCATCTCAATGATGCTGCGATCCACAAATTCCAGCTGCATCGCTTCTGCAATCTGTCTTGCGATCTCATGTCCCCCGCTTCCGAACTCGCGGCTTACCGATATAATTTTCTGCTTTTCTACCATATTTTCTTCTCCTAAATATAACGTACCCAAATGGTCAGCATCGAAATGACAAGTACAAGAATTGTGGCAGGAATCGCCGACTTACAATACTCACCCCATCCGATTGGATGACCTTCCTTCGTTGCCACCGAGATTCCGACGACATTGGCAGAAGCACCGATTGGTGTCGCGCTGCCTCCGATATCCGTTCCCATAGAAAGTGTCCATGCAAGCATCGGCAGGTTCGCCCCACTCGATGCAGCAAGTGTCTTGATGATTGGAACCATCGTTGCCGCAAACGGAATGTTGTCGACGAAAGCGCTTGCCACTGCAGAAATCCACAGAATGATGGCAACCATGAGATAGAGATTGCCTTTGCTCCACTTCTCGATCATCAGCGCGATCAGATTTAAGATCTCCGTCTGTTCCAGTCCCCCAACTACAACAAACAATCCGATAAAGAATAACAGTGTCTTGTAATCCACGCTTTTGATGATATGCATGCGATGCTTACCTGCCGTAATGAACGTGAGCGCCGCAATAAATACGCCGATGAACGCTACGGTCAGTCCGGTGTTGGCATGTGTCACAAGAAGAATGACGGCACACGCGAAGATCAGGCAGCTGATCACAAATTCCTTCTTACTCGGCACGCCGTCCCACGGATCAATATTCACATCCTTCTTCACATATCCTTCCGGCTTTTTCTTTAATTCCTTGCGGAAGCAGAAGTAGAAATAGATGACCACCACGATCAGGGAAAGCAGCGCAATCACACCGGTATTCGTCACAAAATCGAAGAACGAATATTTCAGTGCCGTACCGATAATAATGTTCGGCGGATCTCCGCACATTGTAGATGAACCGCCAAGGTTCGCACAGAAGATCTCCGTCAGGATCATCGGCACCGGATTGAATCCAAGCAGCTTCGCAAGCTCGACCGTGACCGCCGCCAGAAACAGAATGACTGTAATACTGTCGATGAACATCGCAAGTACCGCAGACATTACCATGAATGTGATAAAAATCGGAATCACCTGAAAATGCACCAGCTTCGCGATCGTGATACAAAGCCAGTGAAAAAAGCCTGACTTTGCCATCCCCTCGACCATCACCATCATTCCGGCAATAAACAGGATCGTTGCCCAGTTGATACCGGCACTCTCCTCCTCGATTGCGCCCGCTTCATACCAGAATTTCAGCGAAAAGATGCTCTTCATATTGAGGGTATCCATGACAGCGGTCATACTGTGCATGCACACTCCAAATACAATAACAAGGACAGCAAGTGCACACCCCAAAGTCACCCACTGCCGCTCAATTTTCTCGGTAATGATCAACACAAACATCACGACGAAGATCAGTACCGCTACAATCTGCGCAGCCAACATAATAAAAAACCCTTCTCCTTTGTTTTTGTACTATTTATACATCTTACCTTGTTTTATAATCTTCTGTCAAGGAAATATGCACAACACATTTATCTTTTGTGCTTCTTCTTTTTGTCATTTTTATTATATACATAAAAAGTTGGTACACGTTTTTCACTCATGCACCAACTTTTCTATTCATCAATCGCTTTGTATTCAAATATTTAATTCGACTGTCTATCTCCCATTAATCTGCAATCTCATTACCAGACTTTACATGATCAAATTCATCAACGATTTCCTTACTCGGAGCCGGGGTAAGTAAGCTTACCACAACGATAACGATCAGTCCGACTAAGAATGCCGGAAGCAGCTCGTAGATTCCGAACACGCCTCCCATCGGCTTCACAAGATATTTCCAGATGAAGACCATCGCTCCACCGGAGATCATTCCTGCCAAAGCGCCCGGGAAGTTCGTTCTTCTCCAAAAGAGAGAACAGATAACAAGCGGACCAAACGCTGCACCAAATCCTGCCCACGCAAACGATACAATTCCGAATACCGAACTGTTCGGGTCTCTTGCAATGATAATGCCAAGTACGGCAACAACAAGAACGGTCACTCTGGCAGCAATCATGCTTGCTTTCTTGGACAGATTCAGATGAAATGCCTCCTGTAAGATGTTCTGTGACACACTCGAAGATGCTGCAAGAAGCTGTGAATCTGCAGTTGACATTGTACTTGCAAGAATTCCCGCAAGGATCAATCCAGCCATCAGAGCCGGGAAGATACCATGCTTAGAGAGCAGATCTGCGACTTTTACAATGATAGTCTCCGTCTGTGTGCCGGAGAGGGATTCCACCAATCCCTGAGAGCTCATCTCACGACCTACCACACCGATCATGACTGCGACGGCCATCGCGATCGTAACCCATACGGAAGCGACACGTCTTGAAATCTTAAGCTTGTGCTCATCCTCAATTGCCATAAAACGAAGAAGAATATGCGGCATACCAAAATATCCGAGTCCCCATGCCAGTGTCGAAACAATGGTAAGCAGACTGTACGGCTGCGAGGTTCCGGTCTCCACTACATAAGATGTTGTAAAGGAGAAGTAACCCGGCAGCTGACGCGCATTGTCAACAACCACACCAATTCCACCAACCTGGATAGTAGAATAGATCAGTACGAAGAAGATTGCGATCGTCATAATGATACTCTGAATAAAGTCTGTGGTGGATGCTGCAAGGAATCCGCCGGCTGTCGTGTAAGCCACGATGACAACGGCTGAAATCAGCATCGCTGCGATATAATTAGCACCAAAAAGGGAAGCAAAAAGCTTACCGCATGCGGCAAATCCGCTGGCTGTATACGGAACGAAGAAGATAATGATGATCACGGCTGCGATCAAAGATAAGATATTCTTCTTATCACGATAACGATTCGAGAAAAACTGTGGCAGCGTAAACGACTTGGTCGCGTGCGTATAACGGCGCAGGCGTTTTGCTGTAAAAAGCCAGTTTAAATAAGTTCCGATTGCCAGTCCGATCGCGGTCCAGCCGACATCCGCAAGACCAGACAGATAAGCCAGTCCCGGAAGTCCCATAAGCAGATAACTTGACATATCAGACGCTTCCGCACTCATCGCGGTCACAAGCGGTCCAAGCTTACGTCCGCCGAGATAGAAATCGGATGCGGACTCATTTACCTTTGCATAATGGAAACCGACCAGAAGAACGATCAGAAGATATGCTACGATCGTCACCAGAATACAGATGATTGATGTGTTCAACATAACAAAATTCCTCCTATGTGTATGCAAGAAAGTTCTATTAACCCATCGAAAAACTTCTTGCCAAATTCTAACCGGAATTATATCATAAGTATATGTATATAAAAAGCGAATATTTATCATATTTATTATGAGATTTTCGCATAGATAAAGAATTAACGTGGTAACGTGTGTATTTATGCACATAGTGGAAACTCGCAGAGAGGATTTCGATATGGATAAAAATTTACAAAAATATATGGCGTTCGTCAAAACCGTAGAACTCGGAAGCTTTACCAAAGCTGCAAAGCTTTTAAACTACTCCCAGTCCGGCATCAGCCGCATGATCAATGACTTGGAAAAAGAGTGGCATATCACACTCCTTGAGCGCAACAAAACCGGTGTAAAGCTGACCAGTGACGGCATGACGCTTCTGCCCTACGCTTCCGCAGTCTGCAAGGAATTCGAGAAGCTGCAGATGCATGTTGACGAATTGGTTGGTCTGGAATCCGGTATCATCCGCATCGGAACATTCTCGAGTGTGGCTACGCACTGGCTTCCGAACATCATCAAGGAATTCCAGAAGGACTATCCGGGCATCGACTACGAACTTCTGCTCGGCGATTACTCCGAGATTGAAGAATGGATCAGCACCGGACGCATTGACTGCGGCTTCTTACGTCTCCCGACCAATCCGGATTTCGAGACGATCGAGCTTGAGGAGGATCGGCTTTTTGCCATATTACCGGAAGGACACCGGCTTGCCTCCTATGATAAGGTTCCGATCGCCGCTCTCTGCGACGAGCCATTCATGCTTCTTGAAAAGGTAGGAGCGAAGGCCGAAGTATCGGAAATCTTCGAGCGTAACGGACTTGTGCCAAATGTGCATTTTACGACCTGGGACGACTATGCGATCATGTCGATGGTGGAGAGCGGACTCGGTGTCAGCATCGTGCCGGAACTCATCCTAAAAAAGACGCCATACCACATTGTGCAGAAGGAACTCGATGTCCCGGCTTACCGTAATATTGCGCTCGCGCTCCGCGACAAAAAGAGTGCCTCCCTCGCGGTCAAGCGTTTCCTCGAATATCTGTCGTATCGTTAAAAATGTGTGCGCCTGCTTTTGCTGTGCAAGGAATTCCAAAGGCATTTGCAGTACCACAAAATGAGGCATTCCATACCTTCATAACTTCTGCTATAATGCAAACTAGAGATTTATGAAATTTATATCAGGCAGCCGCTTATCAAATAAATCGTTTTTATTTTTCACTATTTCAGGAAACAAGCAATCGCCTACATACTATAAATTACGAAGGAGAAATCGTATGAAACAAAATACAAGTAATTCGCCGCTGGATCCGGATTTTACGATCCGCTATCTGACAACGGACGATCTGGATCAGTACAACGCGCTGCTTCGCTATGCATTCCAGATCACGGAGCAGGAGCTTCTTGAGACCGGCTGGCAGGACGATGAGATCAAGCAGTCCAAGTTCCCGGTATTGGAGCGCGCCGATGTCATGGGATGCTTCGCCGGTGAAGATCTCGTATCGCAGTTTGCAGCTTATCCGCTGAAAATGAACATTTACGGGACATCATATCCGGTCGCCTTTGTCACATCCGTATGCACCTACCCGGAGTTTACAGGGCGTGGCATCATGAAGAAACTGATGTTCAAGAGTCTGTCTCACATGCGCGAAAAGCATCAGCCTTTTGCCTTATTATATCCTTACTCGATTCCGCTGTACCGTAGACTCGGCTGGGAGATCATCTCTAATAAGATTTCCTACACGGTGAAGACGAGACAGTTCCCGTCCAAGGCGACTGCGCCCGGCTATGTCCGCCGCGTCGACTATGAGAGCGCCGACTTCAAGAATCTGCACACAAGCTTTGCCAATATGACGCACGGCTGCCTGTTCCGCAATAGCCTCGCCTGGGAAGAATACTGGCGCTGGGATGAGGACGACACGATGGTTGCCGTCTACTACAACCGCAAATCTGCGCCGCAGGGTTACATGGTCTATCTGATCAAGGACAATATCATGCACATCAAGGAAATGATCTATCTGAACCGCGAGGCACAGGAAGGTCTGTGGGAATACATTCACGCGCATGATTCCATGATCCATGAGATCCATGGTAATTCCTATTTTAATGAACCGATTGCATTTGAGATGGACGACGGAGATATCCGTGAGATGATCCGCCCGTATATTATGGGACGTATCGTCGATGTGGAGCAGTTCTTTGAACAGTATCACTGTGATCCGGATGAGAAAGACACAACGATCACCTTCAAGATCAGTGATGAACTACTGCCTTGGAACGAGCGCACGCTGACTGTCCGCTTCCATGCCGGACGTTGCACCGTGACCGACGAACCGGGCGAATACCGCGTCAAGATGTCGATTGCGACGCTGACCACGTTGCTTCTCGGCTACAAGACCGCCGCCAAGCTGCACCGCATGGGACGCATCACCGGAAATGCACAGGCGATCGACCGGCTGGATGATGTGCTGCTGCATGAGTCACCTTACATCTCCGACTATATCTAAATTGTGGCAAATTCGGGTTTGTCGCGCTCAGATTTGATTCAAGCGGACGATACCGGATATAAGATATTCTACGAAAATTAGCAGTAAGTTTGTCTATAAACGACGGACTTGGAATAATTTCAATGACTGGATTTTTTTCGGAGTTATAGCATCGAACCATACAATTATTTTGTTCAGGAAAATTTGCAAGTTAACTTCACCAACGATTTTGGATAGTTGGCTGAGATATGCGCTATTATCGACAGACAATGGAACGGTGAAGCAGTTGCAAATTTGTCCTTCAAAAATAAGTATGGCTCCGATACCTGTAGCATGAAAGTGTTCGTCATTGAAATCATCCAAGTCCTGTTGGTTGGATAAAACTACTGCTAATTTTCTTTTTTACTTACTATTCGGTATCTGTGTATTGGATAAATCCGAATCTGATGCGTGTCAAAAATTTGCGCAGTAGTAAGAGGTGGATGCCGATAGATTGTAGGTGTTCACTTTTTTGTGTTGGCAATTCGATTAATAAGAGATAAATATGACGCGCAGCGTTATTCTACAATATTTCGTAGGATTTCGCTGCGCGTGATTTGTTTTATATGTATTTGAATATGCCTATCAGTGAATATATTGAGTCCACTTCTAGACTGTGCCGGGGCGAGAAAACAAATATTTGAAAGTATAAGCCCTGCTTCTGAACCCCACCGGGGCGAGAAAACAAATATTTGAAAGTATAAGCAAGCCCTGCTTCTGAATCCCACCGGGGCGAGAAAGCAAATACTTGAATGAATAGTCCCCGCTTCTAAGTTTCGCCGGGGTCAAGAAGCAAATATTTACATATCTTCGCCCCAGCTCAAAATTTCCAACGTTTATTCAAGTGAAGTCTTGCCTACCAAGACACCCCAATCCTTATTCCGCTTGTTCGCTACGAATCTGCATAAAATGAG
>SAMEA104315423__coassemble_1657_pt1 | contig 82436 bp, 78 predicted proteins | sample SAMEA104315423__metabat2_low_PE_012 | metagenome-assembled genome bin SAMEA104315423 (sample SAMEA104315423) | gut metagenome | biome: Monkey gut; feature: monkey-associated habitat; material: faeces | place: China | collected 2013 | reverse complement strand
GGTTATTGCTGATTGGAAAAAAGGAAAACTAATCCCCATTTATCAAGAAAAAGAATCCTCTACATGAAATACATCTTCCACCAGCATATTAAAGTACTTTGATATCCGCAGCATAAATTCGGCAGATGGGGTGCTGTCCCCACGCTCTATCCTGCCGACAGTTTTGGTGCTGTATCCGATAGCAGCGGCAAGGTCATCCTGGTAAATGCCACGCTGTTCGCGGATTTCTTTGATATTGTTGACAACCGCCATAAAAATCCCTTGCGGAAGTTCGTTTCGCTTCCCTCTTAGAGTGAGCGTAGATGTTCATTGTGGTACTTACATCAGAGTGTCCGAGCAGTTCCTGCACATCCTTTGGTGCTGCACCGTTGGAGAGCAGATTGCTTGTGAATGTGTGTCTCAGCATATGAAAATGGAAATCCTCAAATCCTTCCAGTTCCTTTTTTGCCGACCTTGTCATAACACCAACTGTACTCGGTGACTCGTATGCTCCGTCAGGTCTCAGGCAGACAAAGGATATTCCTCTGACCCGCAGCAGGTGCTTGAAGAATTTACGAACAAATTCAGACAGCAGTACGGAGTGGAATGTGTATCGGCTCTGCATCATAACAAACGTAAGACCAATTACCACATCCACCTCATATTCAGTGAAAGGAAACTGCTTCCCGAACCTGACATCAAGATTGCCACCAGAAGCGTATTTTATGACGAAACAGGAAAAAGGGTACGAACCAAGAAAGAAATCACAGACGAGAACGGTCAAGTCCGAAAAGGCTGTACCGTTATCAAAAAGGGGGAAGTTTACGAAAGCCATTTATTCACAACCAAAGACGAGCGTTTCAAAACAGAAGCGTTCATAGCAGAAGCAAAAGAGGTTTACACGGAGCTTATCAATTCCCACATTTCAGATCCCGAACAGCGATTGAAAGTGTTTGATAAGAACAGCGTGTATCTCCCCACAAAAAAGATAGGTAAGAACAATCCCAAGGCTGCCGAAATCGAAGCAGATAACACCGCAAGGCAGGAATGGAACAGAATAGCGGATTTGGCTCTCATATCGGGCATTGAAGAAGCAAAGATACTGGAAATCAAGCAGACCGAAATCCACGACAAAGCCGGTCAGTCCATCCGTGAAAACGGTTGGCTTCCAAACCTGTTCCGCGGTATCGTAGGCAAGGCAAAGGAATTTCTGCAAGTCATCATCCGTGAAAAGGATATGCCACCCAAGCCAGTCCTCAATATGGATACGGACGAGTTCCGCACAATGCAGACCCTTATGCTAAAGGTACAGAAACAGGCGAAAGCAATCAAGAAGATACAGGAGGTCACACTCCCGAATCTGCGACAGCAGCTTGCGGAAACAACGGGTATTTTTAAGGGTAAGGAACGAAAGGCTCTGGAAAAACAGATACAGCAGACCGAAGCCGAACTTGATGAAAAACTGGATAAACTCCCCGATATTCTGACCGATGACGGTTATCCTGATGTACAGGCATTTATGAAAACTTACCGCAAAGCAGAGGCTATTGTGACACAGTATAACCAAGACCTTGCAGAATGGGAGCAGGCAGTTAAGAACGGATAGAAGCCTGCCGAGAAACAGCACAGACCGCCCGAAAGACAAAGTGTGCGAAACAGGCTCAGACAGCTTCAGGAAGAGGGGAAACAGAACTCTCAGCCGAAGCAGAGAAAGAAATCCCAAGACAGGGACAGATAATCACGACATAGGAAACATCACCGCAGGGCGACCTGCCTTGCGGTCTTACATATATTTTGACAGTAGAACACCCTGCAAGATTTTTACATCTTGCAGGGTGTTTGATAAATGCATATAAAAGTTTTCAATAAACACGTATTACTATATCAATATTTTTTGGATAATGTGTAGGTATAGTAGGTGTCAATAATCAAAAGAATTGCTACGATGCCCATTGTCCACCAGAAACAAGAAAAGCCTTTCGTTAAAAAGCATACTATGATTATAATAACCCCGCCTACAATAAATGAAATACCGCCAAAGCGTTGGCTTTTTTTCCACGTTGTTTCATTTTTCATATTCCATACTGTTCTCAGTCCTGCGATTGAGTTCATTCGTAGTTTTGGCATAATATTGCCTAATATAATCATTGCAACACCAAGCAGTCCAAATAAAAGTTGATTAATATCAAATGCTATTGAAGAAAGATTTTCAATCGAATTGAAATCAGCATACAAGAAATAACCTGTCATAGCGTTAAAAAGTGTAAGAGATACAATTCCTGCCACAATACATACATTTTCGTTGTTACTCCCATTTTCTTCTTGTTTTGAAGAGAATTTAGCCATACCAAGCATAAAGTAGCCAAATAAAACTGTGATCACAGGGAAAATTAATGTTTCGTATTTACTGCCCCAACGTGTTACTTGATTATTCAAATCATAATGAGCTGGAATTCGCTCTGGTAAGAAATGTAAGGAAATCAAAACAACTATCAATGGCAAAAACATAAGACTATAAAAAATGATTTTTTTCTTTTTCATTGTTGACCTCCACGTAATTTACTTATCCACATAATTGTTTCATCAAGGATAGATAAATTTAATTCATAGTAAATAAAATTTTTATATCGAGTTTCGTAAATCAAGTCTGCCTTTTTTAGCTTTGATAAATGATAGGACAATGCCTGTGGTGTCATATCCAATGCGATAGCTAAATCGCCTGAGCTTATTTTTCCTTCCTGTAACTTTAGCAGAATTTTTCGACGAGTATCGTCTGCTAAAGCAGCTAACACTTCATTTATAGCCAATCTTCCACGCCCTAATCTATTTCAAATAATCTTTAAATAGATTATATCAGTTTAGCATTCGTTTTTCAATGGCTATTTCAAAATATTTTTAAATAGCAAAACAAGAAATACCGTCAATGGTCTTGATGAATAGTGCAAACACTGCCATTGACGGTATTTCTTTATTTTGCTTATGAGCAGACAAGGGCAGTAAGCCAAAAGCTGGCTTACCGCGTACCCTCAATAAGCATTGTAGTGTAAAGGAAGTGTTTATGTTCCTTTAGGTACTGCTTGTGGCGTTGTCCCCACAGTCCGATAGGCTGCGTTTCTTCTTCGGAAAGTATCAGACAACTATCGGCTCTCACTCTTACTACTGCGCAAATTTTCCTGAACAAAATAAATGTATGGTTCGATGCCGTAACTTTCAAAAAACTCTAGTCATTGAAATCATTCCAAGTCCGTCGATCAAAGACAAACTTATTGCTAATTTTCGTATATTATCATATAATCCGGTATCGTCCGTTTGAATCAAATCTGAGCGCGGCAAACCTTAATTTGACTGTTTCTTGAGGTTCTTCTGTGCAGTAGAGAGCATCAGCTTGATACGATTAAGCTGGTTAACCTCCGATGCACCCGGATCATAATCGATCGCTACGATATTGGCACCCGGATATTCGTGGCGAATTTCCTTGATAACACCTTTACCTACAATGTGGTTCGGCAGGCAGGCGAACGGCTGGGCGCAGACAATATTGGTAGCTCCCTGGTTGATGAGCTCGAGCATCTCGCCGGTTAAGAACCATCCCTCACCGGTCTGGTTACCGATGGATACAATGTGCTCGGCCTGCTTGGCGAGATCATCAATGTAAGCGGTCGGTTCAAAATGCTTACTCTTTGCAAGTTCATCGCGGGCATCCTTACGCAGCCACTCGAAGAAGCGGATCAGCATATTGTTGAGGCGTTTGGATTTCTTGGTTGCACCGAGATAATCCGCCTTAAAGTTTTGGTTGTAGCAACAGTACAGAAGGAAGTCCGTAAGATCCGGTACGACAGCTTCCGCACCTTCTGATTCGAGCAGGTCAACAATGTAATTGTTGGCAGCCGGAAGGAACTTGACAAGGATCTCTCCGACCACGCCGACACGCGGCTTTTTCTCATCCGTCATTGGAAGATTATCGAAGTCACGGATGATCTGACGACACATCTTCTTATACTTATTGTGGGAGAGGATCTTCGTGTTTTCAAGGAATTCGATCACACGTTTTTTCCACTTCTCATGTAATGCGTTTGCAGAACCTGGTACGGCTTCGTACGGGCGTACACGGTACAGACAACGCATAAAGATATCACCAAATTCAAGTGCGTACAGACCGTGCTGTATCAGACTTGGTGTCATCTTAAATCCAGGGTTCTTCTCTAAACCAACCATGTTGATGGAGATAACCGGAACATCCGGATAGCCGGCCTTCATGAGCGCACGGCGGATAAATCCGATGTAGTTCGTTGCACGGCAGCCACCACCGGTCTGGGAGATTAAGATGGCAGTCTTGTTCATATCGTAGTTGCCTGACATTACAGCGCTCATGATCTGTCCGATAACGATCAGGGATGGATAGCAGGCATCGTTGTTTACATATTTGAGACCTACATCGACGCATTCTCTTGCAGGAATGTCCGGGATCACGAGATTGTAGCCTGCGGCACGGAATGCCGGAAGCAGCAATTCAAAATGGATCGGGGACATCTGCGGACAGATGATCGTGTAGTTTTTGCGCATTTCTTCTGTGAAGACTACACGCTCATAGTTTGCTGGTTTGATCGTGCGCTTCTCATGCTTTTTCTCCTTGACGCGGATCGCAGAGAGGAGAGAACGGATACGGATGCGAGCCGCACCGAGGTTGTTGACCTCATCGATCTTCAGGCAGGTGTAGATTTTGCCGGAACCGGTTAAGATGTCGTTTACGCAGTCCGTTGTTACGGCATCCAATCCGCAACCGAAGGAATTCAGCTGGATCAGATCGAGATCATCTCTGGTCTTGACATAGTTCGCAGCAGAGTACAGACGACTGTGGTACATCCACTGGTCCATAACAATCAGCGGGCGCTCAAGATTGCCAAGGTGTGAGATCGAATCCTCAGTCAGAACGCAGATTCCGTAGGAGTTGATCAGCTCCGGAATACCGTGGTTGATCTCTGGATCCACATGGTATGGACGTCCTGCGAGCACGATACCGCGGCAGTTGTGTTCTTCCATATATTTTAAGACTTCCTCGCCTTTCTGCTGCATCTCAAGGCGCGTAACTTCCAATTCCTTCCAGCCTTCCGATACGGCATCACGGACTTCGGATTCCGGAATATTAAACTCGTCCTTGAAGCAGGCAACCAGCTGCTGGGAGAGTACTTCCTCGTTTGTAAAAGCCATGAACGGATTTAAGAACCGCACCTGACCGCTTGTAATCTCGTCGACATTGTTCTTGATGTTCTCCGAGTAAGAAGTAACGATCGGGCAGTTGTAGTGGTTGTTCGCATCCGGGAACTCGTTACGCTCATAAGGGATTGCCGGATAGAAGATAAAGTCCACGTTCTGGTGAATCAGCCACGCAATATGACCATGCGCAAGCTTGGCCGGGTAACACTCGGACTCACTTGGGATGGAGTCGATACCAAGCTCGTAGATCTTACGAGTGGACTGCGGCGAGAGTACGACAGAGAAGCCGAGCTTCTTGAAAAATGTCGCCCAGAACGGATAGTTTTCATACATATTTAAGACTCTTGGAATACCAACGGTTCCGCGGGTCGCTTCCTTCGCAGTAAGCGGCGCATAGTCGAAAAGACGCTTGTTTTTGTATTCAAAGAGATTCGGAATATTCGCTTTATTCTTTTCCTTGCCGAGTCCGCGCTCACAACGGTTTCCGGTGATGTACTGACGGTTGTCCGAGAACTTGTTGATCGTTAAGAGACAGTGGTTCGTACATCCCTGACAGCGGGCAAGCTTTGTTGTATAGGACAGTTCATTGATCTGTTCGATACTAAGCATTGTTGTCTTGTAATCTGCTTCGTGGCGTTCGCGCGCAATCAAAGCGGCACCGAATGCGCCCATGATTCCGGCAATATCCGGACGGGTAGCGTGTACCCCGGCAATCTTCTCGAAGCTTCGAAGTACAGCGTCGTTGTAGAAGGTTCCACCCTGTACAACGATATTTTCGCCGAGATCCTTGGCATCGGAGAGTTTAATAACCTTGAATAACGCATTTTTGATAACGGAATAAGCAAGTCCGGCAGAGATGTCGGCTACAGATGCGCCTTCCTTCTGTGCCTGCTTTACTTTGGAGTTCATAAATACGGTACAACGTGTTCCGAGATCGATCGGGTTCTGTGCAAAAAGCGCTTCCTTTGCGAAATCCTGTACGGTAAAGTTTAAGGATTTTGCGAATGTCTCGATGAAGGAACCGCATCCGGAAGAACAGGCTTCGTTGAGCTGCACAGAGTCAACGGTTTGGTTCTTGATCTTGATGCATTTCATGTCCTGTCCACCGATATCTAAGATACAGTCTACCTTTGGATCAAAGAATGCAGCAGCATAGTAATGCGCAACGGTCTCAACTTCGCCGTCATCCAGCATTAATGCGGCTTTTAAGAGTGCTTCACCGTATCCTGTCGAGCAGGAGTGTACAATGTGCGCCTTTTCCGGAAGGAGAGAGTAGATCTCCTGAATGGAGCCGATCGCTGTGGCAAGAGGGCTTCCGTTGTTGTTACTATAGAAAGAGTAGAGCAGATCTCCGTCTTCACTGACTAAGGCAATCTTGGTCGTTGTGGAACCGGCGTCGATTCCTAAGTAGCAGTTGCCTTCATAGGTTGCAAGATCTGCGGTATGTACATGATTGTTACCGTGGCGCTTCGTGAACGCATCATAGTCTGCCTGATCGGCAAAAAGCGGCTCCATACGGGCAACCTCAAACTCCATCTTGATACCGGAAGAGAGGCGGCTCATCAGTGACTTAAGTGTTGTCTGATTCTCTTCCTTATAATTAAGTGCAGAACCGATTGCTGCGAACAGATGGGAATTCTCCGGTGTGATCGCATGCTCATCGTCAAGGTTCAAGGTGCGGATGAACGCAGCCTTAAGCTCTGATAAGAAGTGGAGCGGTCCGCCGAGGAATGCAACATGTCCGCGGATCGGTTTACCGCAGGCAAGTCCGCTGATCGTCTGGTTGACAACCGCCTGAAAGATGGATGCAGACAGATCCTCTCTGGTTGCGCCTTCATTGATCAGAGGCTGGATATCCGTCTTTGCAAATACACCGCATCTGGCTGCAATCGGGTAGATCGCCTTATAATTCTTGGCAAATTCATTTAATCCGGAAGCGTCTGTCTGGATGAGAGATGCCATCTGGTCGATGAAGGATCCGGTACCGCCGGCGCAGATTCCGTTCATACGCTGCTCTACGTTACCGCCTTCAAAGTAGATGATCTTGGCATCCTCGCCGCCGAGCTCGATTGCAACATCGGTCTGTGGTGCGTAATGCTCCAGGGCGGTTGATACAGAGATTACCTCCTGTACAAACGGTACTTCAAGATGCTTGGCGAGTGTCAGTCCGCCGGAACCTGTGATCATTGGGGATACAGACAGATCTCCAAGCTGGTCGTAAGCCTTCCTGATGAGAGACGCCAGAGTCTCCTGAATATTGGCAAAATGCCGTTCGTAATCGGAAAACAGGAGCTTATCCTGCGCATCGAGAACTGCGATCTTGACTGTTGTAGAACCGATGTCAATTCCGAGTTTATGTAGTGCTTTGTTTTCCATGATAAGTAACCTCCGCTTAGTTTCATATATAAATAAGTAGAAAAACATTCTTTTCGTAAACAATCAACATTATACGACAAGGATAGCCAAAAAACAATGAACTTTTTCTAAAATCTTCGCGTCGTAAGAAGACTGTTGATTGGACAAAATGCGCGTTGTATTAAAAATTTATGAACAATGGTTTGTCGCGTTGACAATGAAGTGGCGAAAAAAGTATAATGATAGCGTTACGGTGAAGAACAAGCTAATAACAGATTATGATAGAAATTAGGAGAATTATGACATGAACTGGATGGATAAACTGGAACGCAAGCTGGGACGTTATGCAGTGCCGAATCTGAGTCGTTATTTTGTGGGAGCAATCGTGCTTGGATATGTGCTGTCGATGCTCTCGCCGGGATTTACGGACTGGATTTCCTACGATGTGAGTGCAATCCTGCACGGACAGATATGGAGATTGTTTACATGGATCTTTATGCCGACGACTTCACTTGACTTCTTCGGGCTTTTATTCTTACTCTGCGTATTGATGTGGGGAAGTTCGCTGGAGTCGATGCTTGGAACCTTCCGCATGAACGTGTTTCTGTGGGGCGGCGTCATCTTAAGCGATGTCGGAGGAATCCTTATTTATGTGATCACAAAGTTAACACTTGGAACAGGTGCTTCAATCTATCTGTCCACCTATTACATTCTGATGTCGATGCTTCTTGCTTTGGCCATCTGTATGCCGGAGGGGGAAGTGCGTTTGTATTTCGTGCTTCCAATTAAGATGAAATGGATGCTCGTGTTTGAGTTATTGTACCTTGCTTATATCGTGTTCAATACCTTTAAGACGATGATCGCATATGCAAATGGAACCTGGCTCGGCTGGGTGCTTGGACTGGTACAGTCGTCACAGATTATTCTTGCGGTGGCGAATATGTTCCTGTTCTTCTGGGCGTCTAAGACGCATATTTCGCGCAAACAGAAGAAGAGACAAAGGGAATTCCGTGCGCAGTTTTCGAATCCGCGTCCGGGATCCGGTATTTCGCAGCACAAATGCGTGATCTGTGGAAGAACGGAGTTTACGAATCCGGAACTGCAGTTCCGTTATTGTAGCAAGTGTACCGGTAACAAAGAATATTGTCAGGACCATTTGTTTACGCATACGCATATGTGATGACGAATGTCTGACCCCGGAAAAGTGTCAGGCATGGCTGTTTTTGCATGACAGCCGATTTAAGTTACGAGAGGAAGAAGAAATACAATGAAGAAAATAGTAAGTGCACTGCTGGTCGCAGGCCTTTTGGCAATTCTGCTGATCGTGGGTGGAGCACACAGACATACGGTTGTGAAACCGGTCACAGAACCGGAGCAGACGGCAGATGGACAGGATGAGGATGTGCCGGGGAATGCGGATGAAAATTTGGATGACACAGACGATGTGAGTAAGGATGATACGGATCAGAATGAAAACGATGCGGATCAGACAGAGGATGCAGACGGCATTAAGATCGGTGTAATCTTAATCGGAGATGAGACGGAGAATTACTCGAGATCACACATTGAAGCGATTGTTAAGGCAGCAGAAACCATCGGTATAGCTGCGGATAATATCGAGTGGAAGGAGCGCATTGACAATTCGGATGAGAGTTATGATGCAATCAGTGAACTTCTTGATGACGGATGCAATCTGTTGATCGCAAATGCACAGGTGCAGCAGGATGCACTCATGGATGCCGCGGAGGAAAATCCGGATGCATCGTTTGTTGTAATTGGTGGCGATAAGGCAGCAGTATCGGGACTTACCAATTATTATAATGCTTATACAGATATCTATGAGGCACGTTATCTTTCCGGTGTAGTTGCAGGAATGAAACTTGCGCAGTTACACAAGAAGGGAAAAATATCCAAATATGGATATAACCAATATCATAAAGTGCGTGTCGGATACATTGCAACGTATCCGAATGCGGAAGCAATATCGGGATACAGTGCTTTCTATCTTGGCATGAAGTCGGTGATGAAGAATGTGGCGCTTGAGGTGTATTACACGAATACCTGGATGGATATGGATGCGGAAGCGACTGCCGCGGACAAAATGATCCGGTCGGGATGCGTATTGATCGCGCAGCAGTCGGATTCTACCAGTGTTGCCGAGACGATTGAGAAAGCCTGGAAAAAGGGAAGACATGTCTATTATATCGGCAGTGGTGAAGCAGCGGATGTAACCGCGGAGGATGCTGTGCTTACGAGTGCAATCAGCGACTGGAGTGTCTATTATACGCAGCTTTTTACGGCTTTATCGGAAGAAAAAGATTTCGCGCAGGACTGGTCACAGGGATTGAGCGAGGGCGCGGTATCCATTACGAAGCTCGGAAAACATGTAGCACCTAAGACGGCGGAGAAAGTAAAAAAGGTGCAAAAGAAGCTGACAAATGGAAAACTGTATGTGTTTGATATTACAAAATTCACAGTCGGCGGAATGAGAATCGGGGATGCGGATGCAAGTGTGGATCTTACGGCTCCGGATTCCACGGAAGAACCGGCGGAGGATGATATTGTGAAATCTGCGCTGACCTCCTATGACGGAGGCACTTATTTTGCAGAATCTGTGCTTCGCAGTGCACCGTATTTTGACCTACATGTTGATGGAATTAAAGAAATGAATCTGACGGAGGAAGAGTAAAGAAGCCGTCAACACTTCATTGACAAAAATAGGGTTTGTCCCTATAATAAAAACATCGCAGAGAACGGGGGATGGCCACAAGCTCAGCCCCCGTTCTCGCTACATGGACATAAATTACGCAGGTGCTGACCTGAATAAGCCTGGAGGAGTACAAACATGGAAAATGAAACCGTTTCCAAGAATTTTATTGAACAGATTATTGAGAAGGACTTAAGTGAGGGCAAATGTGAGTCGATTATGACACGTTTCCCACCGGAACCGAACGGATATCTCCATATCGGTCATGCAAAGTCTATTCTTTTGAATTATGGACTGGCAAAGAAATACGGCGGAAAGTTTAATCTTCGTTTTGATGATACGAACCCGACGAAGGAGAAGCTTGAGTTTGTGGAATCGATTAAAGCGGACGTAAAGTGGCTCGGTGCAGACTGGGAGGATCGTCTGTACTTTGCATCAAACTATTTTGACCAGATGTATGAAGCTGCGATCACTCTGATCAAGAAAGGCAAAGCCTACGTTTCAGATCTGACTGCTGATGAGATTCGTGAATATCGCGGAACGTTAACGGAGCCTGGCAAGGAAGATCCTTACGCATCAAGAAGTGTGGACGAGAACCTGGCGCTTTTTGAGGGGATGAAGAACGGAGAGTGCGAGGATGGAAGCAGAGTACTTCGTGCACGCATTGATATGTCTTCTTCCAATATCAATATGAGAGACCCGATCATCTATCGTGTGGCACATATGACACACCACAACACAGGTGACAAGTGGTGCATTTATCCGATGTACGATTTCGCGCATCCGATCGAGGATGCAATCGAAGGTGTCACCCATTCAATCTGTACACTTGAGTTTGAGGATCACAGACCGCTGTATGACTGGGTGGTAACGGAGCTTGGATATAAGAAGAGTGCGGATGGTACTCCGAAGCAGATTGAGTTTGCTAAGTTATATCTGACCAATGTGGTAACCGGTAAGAGATATATCAAGAAGCTGGTTGAGGAGAAGATCGTAGATGGATGGGATGATCCTCGACTTGTATCGATCGCTGCGCTCAGACGTAGAGGCTATACACCGGAGTCTATCCAGAAATTTGTTGAGTTATGTGGAATTTCCAAGGCAAACAGTTCTGTGGATTACGCAATGCTTGAGTACTGTATCCGTGAGGATCTGAAGATGAAGCGTCCGAGAATGATGGCGGTGCTTGATCCGGTTAAGGTTGTGATCGACAATTATCCGGAAGGACAGGTGGAGTATCTTCCGGTTGACAATAATCTGGAGAATCCGGAGCTTGGAAGCAGAGAAGTTCCGTTCACCAGAGAATTATACATTGAGCGTGAAGATTTCATGGAGGAGCCTCCGAAGAAATACTTCCGTATGTTCCCGGGCAATGAAGTACGTCTGATGAACGCTTACTTTGTAAAATGCGTCGGATTTGAGAAGGATGCGAACGGAAAAGTGACAGAGATCCACTGTACATATGATCCGGCATCCAAGGGTGGTAACAGCCCGGATGGACGTAAGGTAAAAGGAACAATTCACTGGGTATCTGCAGAGTATGGTAAGAAAGCAACCGTTCGTCTGTACGAGAATATCGTGAATGAGGAACTTGGTGTATATAACGAGGATGGAAGCCTGAATCTGAATCCAAACTCACTGACAGTATTAAATGACTGTATCGTTGAGCCTGCACTAATGGAAGCAAAAGAGTATGAGAGTTTCCAGTTTGTAAGACAGGGGTTCTTCTGTGCAGACTGCAAGGATTCCAAGCCTGGTGCACCGGTATTCAACCGTATCGTATCACTTAAGAGTTCGTTTAAGCTTCCAACGAATCCGGCATAGGATCTCATTACGGAGCGGATGTGAAAAGTAAGGGGTAGACATGAATTTATTAGAGGGACTCGAGAAATTCGGGTTGGATAAGATGGACACGGAGCACATCTTTGAGGAGGAGAAGAAGGAAGAAGAGACTGCGCAGCCGAAGCCTGAGGTACAGGAAGTGGTTCACAGTGAGAAGGAATTCCTTCTGGAGAAATCCATAAGATGTCCGGTCTGCGATTTTGTATTTAAGACGAAGATGGTCAAGACGGGGCGCGTGAAGCGCCTCGAGCCTGACTTTGATCTGCGTCCGAGATTTCAGTACATTGATACGAATAAGTATGATGTATCTTCCTGTCCAAAGTGTGGATATACGGCGATGAACCGTTATTTTGCACATCTTTCTGCTGGACAGATCAAAATGATCAATGAGGGCGTGCGCCGCAAGTTCAAGCAGACGAATCTGGTAGAGCCGGAGGAGTATTCCTACGAGGAAGCAATTGAGCGCTATAAGCTCGCTTTATATAATACGATCGTCAAGAAGGGCAAGGCGAGCGAGAAGGCTTTCGAATGCCTGAAGATCTCCTGGTTGTACCGTGGCAAGGTGGAAGAACTGATGGCTTCTTCCGACAAGGATGCAAAGGCAATCGAGGAAAACCAAAAGAATGAGCGGTTGTACTATGAGCAGGCATATGATGGCTTTTTAAAAGCAATCGCGTCGGAGCCATTTCCAATGTGCGGTATGGAAGAGAGCACCATCAATCTTCTTGTGGGAAGTATTGCCTTTCAATTGGAAAAATATGATGTTGCATCACGTTTTGTCGCTATGGTGCTGACATCCCATGCAGCGGGACGTTCGGCAAAGGAACGAGCGATGGACTTAAAAGAGAGCATTATAAAGAAGCTGCATAATGCGTGACATCGGAGGAGAGTATGGCTGGCAAGTTTTATGCAGTACGTAAAGGCAAGGTCCCGGGAATTTATAATTCCTGGGATGCATGCAAGCGGATGGTAGACGGTTATCCGGGCGCAATCTATAAGAGTTTTAAGAGTAAAAAAGAGGCGGAGGATTTTGTGGCAGGTGGCGCTTCTGTAGCGCAAAACAAAGCGAAGACAGAATCCGTCACGGACACAGCCACAGATTATGCGTTTGTGGACGGCTCCTTTAATATTGCAACAGGAGTCTACGGATTTGGTGGATTTCTTGTGGCTGGAGAGGAACGTTATGTTCTTCAGGGCGCGGGGCAGGAAGCAGATATGTCATCGATGCGCAATGTTGCGGGAGAGATCCTGGGCAGTATGGCAGCGATGCAGAAGGCACTGGAACTGGGCTTAAGAGAGATTACGATTTACTACGATTATCTCGGTATCGAGATGTGGGCAACCGGAGGCTGGAAACGCAATAAGAGTGGTACGATCGCTTACTATGAATATGTACAGTCGATCAGAGACCGGTTAGCGATTCATTTTGTAAAAGTCAAAGGACATTCCGGAGTAGAGGGCAATGAAGAGGCAGATCGTCTTGCTAAGGAAGCGGTCGGCATAAATGAACCAATGAAGGGATAGGTGACAAAGTGAGTGTATTTAACGTAGAACTGAAGAAAGTGGTTGATGACAGTTACGATATCGAAATCGGCTACAATCTTATGGATAAGCTGGTACAGGATCTTGAGAGTGGACTTCTGGGTAATATTAAGAAGCTTGCGCTTATTACGGATACGAATGTGCGCGATCCATATGCCAAGCCGATCGGGGAGAAACTGATCGCAGCAGGATATAAGGTGGATCTGTTCGTGTTCCCGGCAGGAGAGAAAAGCAAGACCAGACAGACGAAGGAACGTATCGAGGATGCAATGCTTGAGAAAGGCTATCGCAGGGATTGTGCGATCATCGCAATCGGAGGAGGCGTTGTGACGGATCTGGCAGGATTTGTGGCAGGAACTTATGGACGCGGCGTACCTTTTGTCAATTATGCAACCACGCTTCTGGCGGCTGCCGATGCTTCGGTTGGCGGTAAGACCGCGGTTGATACACCGCTTGCAACGAATCTGATCGGTCTGTTCAATCAGCCGCAGAAGGTTTATATTGATATCGCAGCGTGGAAGACGCTTGAGCAGCGTCAGGTGGCAAGCGGAATGTCGGAGACGATCAAGCATGCCTGTCTTGCAAGTTACGATATGTTCGAGTTCATCGAGGAAAACTTAGATGACATCTTAAGTTTTCAGAAGTTTGCGTGTGAATACATTGCGGAAAATAACTGCAAGATCAAATACAATGTTGTTATGAAGGATGAGCGAGAGAGTGGACTCAGAGAGGTGTTAAACCTCGGACATACGGTAGGACGCGCGATCGAGACGGTCAGCGATTATCGTTTGTTACACGGAGAAGCGCTTGCAATCGGTATGGCGGCAGAAGTTCTGCTTTCTGCAAGACTTGGATTTATGTCGGATGAAGAAGCGGAGCGCGTGATCGCATTATATGATCGCGTGGGACTTCCGACGAGAATTCCGGATTATATTGATCGTGAGGCTTTGGTCAAGAAGCTGTACACGGATAAGAAGGTGCGTGACGGAAAGCTCCGTTTCGTATTGCAGAAGGGCATCGGAGATGTGGTTGAGTTCGCACCGGGGGTTTATGCGAAGCCGATCGAGGAGAGCCTGGCGCGCGAGATTATCATGGAACTCTAGGAATGCTTGTGGCTCCTCATATGATTGGGTATATGTATGAGGAGTAGTGCATATAATTACAGGATTATGAGTGGCTGCGTAAATTCGTTCGGTTCTGTCTGACCGAGTCGTATCGAGCGGATGCTGCGGTACAGATCGGCTGCAGCAATATCAAGGCGAAGAAGTTCAGCAGCCTGTGTAGAGAGAATATGGGAGGCATCTGCCATCTTGGTAACAAGAGGGAGGGATGCTTCCTTTTTGATTGCAGACAACAGTTCCGACGATTCTCTACGAAAGCCGAGAATCCGAAGGTAAGCGGTGTCTGGTGCATAGGCAGCATAGTCATCCTGCATGATGTCTAACAGGATGTGTATTAAGACACGGCATACGCGGGTGTATGTGACTTCACGCGTTTTGAGGAGCATCGCAAATTCAGTAAAAGAAGTAAATTGATCCAGATGATTTATGATCTTGTTGGAAAGCTCCGTGCTGCAGTCTGCAAACTGTGTGTAACCCATCTTGTGGTATGTCCACAGGCGGGCGTAGAGTGCAGCAGAAAAATCATTGGTATCCATAAGTGATCCCTTCGCAGCGTCTTCGATCAGCTGCTCGTAAACGAAAGGCGGAACCTGGGAGTGGAGATCGTCAGTAGCTGCTTTGTCAGAATCCAGAAGGAGATTGCGGATAGCGGTAGCGGAAGAGTATTCCTGATGAAGGGTCTCATCGTGATAGCCACCGCCGATGCGCTTGATTCCGTAGCCTTCAATCTGATGTGTATGGGTTGCATTCCATCCTGCGATCGCTTTCTCGTATTCTAAGGCAAGAATATTGTTTGGCGCACTTAGAAAGGCAAGCACTTCTGCCTCGTCGTAATCAGGAAGAAGCAGACTGAGTGCGCGTGCACGTGAGGCAGGAAAGCTAAGCCCCTGCTTCTGGAATGCAAGAAGAGCCTCATTATAGGAAGAATGAGAACTAAGGATCCGGACAATCTTCTGCATGAGTGCAGAGTCCGGCTGTTCGGCTCCGTAGCAGATGGTATCTACTATGTGAGTGGAAGCAAGGAGACTGACCCCTGCGTTGGCAAAACGTTCTGCGGATGCACTTGCCCAAAGTGTTGGCAGCTCAAGCACAAGATCTGCCCCGCATTGGAGCGTCATACGGCTTCTGCTGTATTTATCTGTGATCGCAGGAACGCCGCGTTCCAGAAAGTTACCGCTCATGATTACGACAACGTAATCGGCACCGGTCTCTTTGCGGATCTGTTTGATCTGATATTGGTGTCCGTTGTGAAACGGATTGTATTCGGCGATGATTCCTGCAACTTTCATAGAGTACTCCTTTTGGCATCAAGATTAGTACATATGATACCACAGATTTTACGCCTTTTCCACTTGTAGGAATTGGCAAATGTGTTTATAATAGAAATAGACTGTTGTGTGAAAACACAAATTAAATTGACAAGGGAGAATACAAATGAACGTATTAGTTATCAATTGTGGAAGCTCTTCCCTTAAGTACCAGCTGATCAATTCTGATTCAGAAGAAGTACTTGCCAAGGGCTTATGTGAGAGAATCGGTATCGACGGAAGACTCGTATACCAGAAGGAAGGTATGGATAAGGAGATTACTGAAGCTCCGATGCCAACTCATAAAGAAGCCATTCAGATGGTTCTCGATGCACTGCACAATCCGAAGAGCGGTGCTGTCAAAGACTTAAGCGAAATTGATGCAGTCGGACACCGTGTTGTACATGGTGGCGAGAAATTTGCTGCATCTGTTATCTTAAACGAAGAAGTACTTGCCAAGGTAGAAGAGTGCAACGATCTTGCCCCTCTTCACAACCCTGCAAACTTAATCGGTATCCGTGCCTGCCAGGAACTGATGCCGAACGTACCGATGGTTGGTGTATTTGATACCGCTTTCCATCAGACTATGCCTCGCAAGGCATATTTATACGGACTTCCATATGAGTATTATGAGAAGTACAAAGTAAGAAGATATGGTTTCCACGGAACCAGCCACAGTTTCGTATCCAAGAGATGTGCCCAGTTTTTAAATATGGATCTCAAGAATTCCAAGATCATCGTAGCACATTTAGGAAACGGAGCATCCATTTCCGCTGTATTAAATGGAGAGTGTGTGGATACTTCCATGGGACTGACTCCACTTGAGGGACTTGTTATGGGAACCCGTTCCGGTGATATTGATCCTGCAATCATGGAGTTTATCGCAAAGAAGGAGAATCTGGATATCGAAGGCATCATGAACGTGCTGAACAAGAAGTCCGGTGTGGAAGGATTATCCGGAGTGTCCAGTGACTTCCGTGACCTTGAGGCTGCCTACAATGAGGGCAATCCTCGTGCGATTGATGCATGTGAGGTATTTGCTTACCGCGTAGCAAAATATATCGGATCTTATGTTGCAGCAATGAACGGTGTGGATGCAATCGCATTTACAGCCGGAATCGGTGAGAACACTTCCTTCATCCGTGAGAAAATCTTAGCTTACCTTGGATACCTTGGAATCACAATGGATGCTGAGAAGAACAATGTCCGTGGTGTGGAAGAAATTATTTCAACTCCGGATTCAAAAGTCACCGTATGTGTCATTCCTACGAATGAGGAGCTTGCGATCTGCCGAGAGACCGTTGCGTTGGTAAAATAACAAGATGTTGATGTGGTGCATGGATGTCGGGCACAAGCCTGGTGATTTACTGTCAAGGAAAAATACTTGCAAATACTTGTAAAATTTTGTTGACAAATAGGGACACCATATGTATAATTGGTTAGGTGTGAATAGGAGATTACTGTGAATATTGATATTTCAATGATTGCAAAATCCATAAACCAGGAGATGACAAAGACAGCGGAGATTACGCTGGATATGTTTTCTTCACGATTAGGAGATTTTCCTATTAACCGCAAGGCACCGGTGGAACTTCATATCTGTAATCAGGAGAATGCAGCAGTGCTGATCACTGGTACGGTGGATATTGAGGTGATGATTCCGTGTGCAAGATGTCTGGAAGAAGTTCCGACATCAATCCGTTTTGACATTGACAAGAAGCTTCGCATTGAAGAAGATGGTCTTGTGGATGACGAGATGGAACAACCGGACTACCTGATTGGGTTTGAATTGGATGTAGATAAACTTGTCTACGCCGAGATTTTGGTGAACTGGCCAATGAGAGTTCTGTGCAAGGACGATTGCAAAGGAATTTGTAAAGTCTGCGGGATGAACTTGAATAAGGGAGCCTGCAGTTGCCAGAGAACAGAACTTGATCCAAGAATGGCAGCAATCCAAGATATATTTAACAAGTTTAAGGAGGTGTAAACAAATGTCAATTTGTCCAAAGAATAAATCTTCTAAGGGAAGAAGAGATAAGAGAAGAGCAAACTGGAAGATGTCTGCTCCAACCTTAGTTAAGTGCAGCAAGTGCGGCGAATTAATGATGCCTCACAGAGTATGCAAGAACTGCGGATCATATAACAAAAAAGAGATCATTCCACAGGACTAATTAAGGATACGAAGTGAAATGAAAGGATCAGGTGTTATACCTGATCCTTTTTTGTGTGAACTAAATAGAGAAATGTTCCTGATTAATAAATTCTACCAAAGCGTGCATCTTTTCAGAGATGGACACAAGAATTTGGGCATTGGAAGACTCCGCCTCCATGGTCTCACTTGCATGAGCTGTTAATTCTTCAGAAACCGCAGAAATCGTCTGGACGGAATCGGAAATCAGCTGATTAGAATCATGCAGATCGGTTGTATTCTGTGTCAGATCGTGAATGCTGTTCTGGATGGACAGGGAATTCTGACGGATGGTTGCAAGGTTTTCAGCAGTGTTTTGTACGCTTTCTTTTTCTTCGTTGATTCCCTCAATCATCTGCTGGATGACATCGACCACCTCGCGGATGGCAAGCGTGACATTGTCAATCAACTCCGTAATCTGTACGGTCGCATCCTTTGTACGGTCTGCCATGCCGGTAATCTCACTGGCAACAACTGCAAATCCGCGTCCGGCATCTCCGGCACGGGCCGCCTCGATACTTGCATTTAATGCGAGAAGGCTGGTCTGGGAAGTGATATCATCGATCAGTTCTACGATGGTATTCATCTCTTCCATATAATGGTTTAGTGTTGCGAGCTTTCCGGCAGCCTGTTCACTGTTTGCAACAGAGATGCCGACCAATTGTACTAATGCATCCATTGCGCGGCTTCCGGTCTCAACGACTTCGATGGTCTGCTGCATGTTTGAACTGATCGCCTGGGAAGCAGTATCTACGTGGTCAACCTTTTCCTGAATGGCCTGCGTCTGGGTTGTCTGATTCTGTACGGCGTTGGCTGTCTCGTTCGCACCGGCGGTAACTTCGACCATTGCCTCCTGCGTCTGTTTTGTAGAGATGTTTAGCTTGTCGATGGAATCATAAATGCTGCTGATCTCCGCGTTGATGTGTGAGGACAGATCCGACAGATTGTTAACTAATTTCTCGGCGTGCTCTTTGGAATCGTTGATACGCTTCAGGCGTGAATCGAGGTTGCGGTTTAGAGTACGCGTCGTGTAGAAAGAATCTGCTGCAAACATCGTGATGGCAATAATCTGCACGATTCCGGTATCAACATTCGTATAAGTGTAACGTCCGGTCTTGCTTCCGATAATGACCATTATGATCAGTTCGATCAGTATTCCCAGATTGCTTAAAATACAGTAGCGGACGTCTCCGAATACGGATATCACAAGAATCATCGGCAGCACAAACAGGAATATCTGATGGTTCTGCGATAAAAATAAAGTATAGGTAAAAAAGATGGCATAACCGATTGCTACAGAATGTTTTACAAGCTTTGTATCCGGATCCTTGTGCAGTGCAGCATATTCGATAATGATCGGCACATAACCTAGAAACAGTGCCAAAACAAAAAGTCCCCATGACCGAAGACCGTAAGAACATTGGATACCCCATAAAACCATAAGGATCGTGACGGAACTGGTGTGGGTGATCGTTGCCAAGCGGTTGTTGCGTTGAAGAGTGGTGACTCTCTTCCGGTTACTAGTATTCATTTGTATTCCCCCTGATAAGTTATATTCATATGCCAGCCGGTATGCGGATATGCCGTATGGGATATGTGAAAAATTACAATAGTATTGTATCTCATCTGACAGAAAAAGGCAAATATTTACAAGAAAAGTCGGAATATTTCAAGGCTTTTTTACATAACCGCAAAATCGCTGAAATGAAATGTGTTTGTCCTATCAATTTATCGTTGATTTATGGAAAAAGTTATAGTATATTCTCTAATAGATGCATAAGGAGGAACAAACCATGCAGACTATTACAAAGGTAGCTCTTGATGCGATGGGTGGCGATAATGCGCCGGCTGAGATCGTTAAGGGAGCTGTTGATGCCATCCTTGCAAGAGATGATATCAAGGTATTCCTTGTAGGGCAGGAAGATGCCGTAAGGGAAGAATTGAATAAATATGAATATCCGAAGGATCAGATTGAAATCGTAGATGCTCCGGAGATCATCGAGATGGCAGAACCGCCGGTACAGGCAATCCGTAAGAAGAAGCAATCATCTATGGTTGTCGGAATGAATATGGTGAAGCAGAAGGAAGCAGACGCTTTCGTTTCCGCAGGAAGTTCCGGAGCCGTGCTTGTCGGAGGACAGACGATTGTCGGACGAATTAAAGGAATCAAGAGACCGCCTCTTGCACCAATGATCCCGACGGAGACCGGTGTATCGCTTTTGATCGATTGTGGCGCGAATGTGGACGCAAGACCGGAGCATCTGCTTCAGTTTGCCAAGATGGGTTCCATCTATATGGAGAACGTTGTCGGTGTTAAGAATCCGCGTGTGGCGATCGTCAATATCGGAGCAGAAGAAGAGAAGGGAAATGCTTTGGTTAAGGAGACGTTCCCGTTACTTCGCGATTGTGAAGATATCAATTTCGTTGGAAGCATTGAAGCCAGAGAGATTCCAAGAGGCGGAGCGGACGTGATCGTCTGTGAGGCATTCGTGGGTAATGTGATTCTGAAATTGTATGAAGGACTCAGCTCGACACTGATCGGTGTCATTAAGCAGGGATTGATGAGTACATTAAAGAGTAAGATTGGTGCAGCGCTTGCACTGCCTGCTTTAAAAAAGACGCTGAAGGCTTTTGATGCAAGCGAGTACGGCGGAGCGCCGCTTCTCGGACTGAATGGTCTGGTCGTTAAGACACACGGAAGTTCTAAGGCGCGTGAAGTCACCAATTCGATTTTCCAATGCGTGACTTTCCGTCAGGAGAATATTAACGAGATTATTAAAGAAAAGATTGTAACAACAGAAGAAAAATCAGAAGAGTAGAAAGGAAGACAATCATGGAATTTGAAAAGTTAAAAAAGATTATTGTGGAAGTATTAAACGTTGATGAGAATGAGATCACAATGGATACAACATTCATCGATGACCTCGGAGCGGATTCGCTTGATGTATTTCAGATTATTATGGGCCTTGAGGAAGAATTTGATATTGAGATTCCGAATGAGGAGGCTGAAAAAATTGTTACAGTAGCGGATGCGGTTGAAGCAATCAAGAATGCACTGAATAATAACTAAAGCTAAGTAGTGTTAAGGAGTCCGGCAAAGGACTCCTTTTCTCGCTGTATAGGAAATACATTTGAAATTCCTTCTGGCGGGAATGCTGCTGGCAGAAAGGATATGAATTATGAAAGAACCAAAAGAGTTTCAGCAGAAGATCGGCTATCAGTTTAACGATGAGAAGCTGCTTACACAGGCACTCACGCATAGTTCCTATGCGAATGAGAAGCATATGAAGAAGCTTTCGGACAATGAGAGACTAGAGTTCTTAGGAGATGCTGTTCTTGAGATTATCTCCAGTGATTTTCTGTACAAGAATTATACGGATCAGCCGGAGGGAGAACTCACGAAGCTGCGTGCGAGTCTGGTGTGCGAACCGACGCTTGCCATCTGTGCAAAAGAGATCGGGCTCGGCGATTATCTGCGCCTTGGACGAGGAGAGGATCTGACCGGAGGACGAGGAAGAAAATCCATTCTTTCTGACGCACTGGAGGCAGTAATCGGAGCAATCTATTTAGATGGTGGTTTTGCTAATGCAAAAGAGTTTGTGTTAAAATATATTTTAACGGATATAGAGCACAAGCAGCTCTTTTATGATAGCAAGACTATCCTGCAGGAGGTTGTGCAGGGAGAACATGAGCAGCTTACGTATGTACTCACACATGAGGAGGGACCGGACCACAATAAGAGTTTTGAGGTGGAAGCGCGCATCGGGGAGCGCGTGATCGGATCCGGCACAGGACATACGAAGAAAGCGGCGGAGCAGGAGGCTGCCTATCAGGCACTGCTTTCCATCCGTGCCAAAAAAGGGAGTGAAACATGTATTTAAAAAGTATTGAGGTACACGGCTTTAAATCGTTTGCCAACAAGATCGTATTTGATTTTCATAAAGGAATTACGGGAATCGTAGGACCGAACGGAAGCGGTAAGAGTAATGTTGCGGATGCAGTGCGCTGGGTGCTCGGTGAGCAGTCAGTGAAGCAGCTGCGAGGTTCCTCCATGCAGGATGTCATCTTTGCGGGAACGGAGAACCGTAAGCCGCTCAGCTACGCATATGTTGCGATCACCCTCGATAATTCGGATCATCAGCTGGCAATCGATTATGAGGAAGTGACAGTTGCAAGACGCTTGTACCGTTCCGGCGAGAGTGAGTATCTGATCAACGGAAGTCCGTGCCGCTTAAAGGAAGTATCGGAGCTTTTCTATGATACCGGTATCGGTAAGGAAGGTTACTCGATCATCGGACAGGGACAGATCGACCGGATCTTAAGTGGTAAGCCGGAGGAGAGACGAGAACTTTTCGATGAGGCTGCCGGAATCGTAAAATTTAAGAAGCGTAAAGCAACCGCACAGAAAAAGCTGGAAAACGAGCGTGACAATCTGGTGCGTGTGAATGATATTTTAGCCGAGCTAGAGCGCCAGGTCGGACCGTTGGAACGTCAGTCGGAGAAGGCAAAGACTTATCTGAAGAAGAAAAGCGAACTCAAAGAGTACGATGTCAATATGTTTTTGCTCGAGTCGGAGCAGATCCGCTCGCAGCAGAAGGATGTGGAAGATAAATTTCAGATCGCAGATGCACAGCTGAAAGAGAGCAATGCGGATTATGAGAAGATCCGCACGGAATATGAGCAGCTGGGACAGAGTATGGCCCAGATGGATGAGAAGATCAATTCCATCCGTGAGAATATCAGCAATACTTCTGTGATGAAGGAGAAGTTAGAAAGCCAGATCCAGATCTTGACGGAGCAGATCCACACAGCGGAGATGACCGATGAGCATCTGCAAAGCCGACTGGATGCGATTGATCAGGAGAAGGCGCAGCGCAGCGAACAGAGTGCGACTTATATCGCAGAAAAAGAAAAACTGGACGAGCAGCTTCTTGAAACGCAGAACAGACAGAATGAAGCGCAGGAGAAACTGGCAGCCGTACAGCAGGAGATTGCACGCTGCAATCAGGGAATCGAGAACGGACAGAAGGAACTCTATGAGCTGCTGAATAATAAGGCTGGAATCCAGTCGAAGCAGCAGCGTTTTGATACGATGCTTGAACAGATCAACATCCGTAAGGCAGAGCTTGGCAAGCGCCTGCTTGACCGCAAGACGCAGGAAGCGGATTTGAATACGGTTCTCTCTGATTACCAGAAGGAACTGGAAGCGGTAAGCTTAGAGATTATCGACTTAAAGAAAAAGGAAGAAGAACTTACCGGCAAAGAGAAAGAATGGCGCGACAAGCTGCGCGAGAATGGAAGGAAGCTCGAGGAGAACCAGACGGCATTCCATAAGCAGCAGTCAAGACTGGAGTCTTTGAAGAATATTGCAGAGCGCTACGACGGATATGGAAACAGTATCCGTAAAGTAATGGAGCAAAAAGCGTCCAATCCGGGTCTGCTTGGTGTTGTATCGGATCTGATCCAGGTGGAGAAGAAGTACGAGACAGCGATCGAGACGGCTTTGGGCGGAAATATCCAGAATATCGTAACAGAGGATGAAAGTACAGCGAAGAAGATGATTGGCTTCTTGAAGCAGAATCGTCTTGGACGTGCGACTTTCCTTCCACTGACGAGCGTCAGTGCCAAAGGGAATCCGAAGAATGAAACATTGCTCGATGAAGAGGGAGTGCTTGGTATCGCAAACCGTCTGGTCAAGTGTGACAAGAAGTACGATGAAGTAGCAGCTTATCTACTCGGACGAGTGCTTGTTGTGGATACGATCGACCATGCGATCGCTTTGGCGAAGAAGAATCATTACAGTTTACATATTGTTACATTAGAGGGTGAATACTTAAGTCCCGGTGGATCCATGACCGGTGGTGCATTCAAGAATTCCTCGAATCTTCTTGCGAGAAAGCGTGAGATTGAGGAGCTGGAGCAGAAGGTTGACTCGATCCGAAAAGAACTTTCCGAGCTTAAGAAACGGAGAGAAGACATCCGTACGGCGATTGAGCTGAATGCGGATGAGCTGGATCAGGTCAAGGAGGAACTGCAGCAGAAGTATCTTGTTCAGAACACGGCGAAGATGAATGTGGATCGTGCGAAGCAGCAGCGCAATGAGAGTGAGGCTGTGTTCACTGGTCTTATGGGTGAAAAGCAGCAGATCGAGCAGCAGATTGAAGAAATCGACAATAATAAGAAGCAGATTCTCGATGAGATCGAGTACTCCAAGAAGCGTGAGCAGGAGATCAACGAGGAAGCAAACGCGTTCCAGAAGATTTTAGAGGAGCAGGCGAAGCTTGAAAATGAAGCATCCCAGAAACTGTCCAATATCCAGCTCGAGACGGCAAACATTAAGCAGAAGGTAGAATTTGCACAGGTCAACATTGATCGTATCAATGGAGAAGTCGAGAAGTTTGACGCGGAGCGCGCAGATCTTCTTGAGAATGCTGCACAGTCCAAGGAAGACGCGAAGAAGAAGCAGCAGGATATTGAAGAGATTAAGAAGACTATCGCTGCTTCCGGCGAGTCTCATGGAAAGCTGGAAGAGGAATTACGCGAGAGCGTTACCAAAAAGGAGCAGATGTCTGCCGATTACAGAGGCTTTTTCCAGAAGCAGGAGGAAATCTCCAAGCGATGCAATGATCTGGATAAGGAAATCTTCCGTCTGAATAATCAGAGAGAAAAGTTGAAGGAAGCCGGTGAGTACCAGACCAACTATTTGTGGGAAGAGTATGAACTGACACCGCATGCGGCACTTGAATTGCAGAATGACATCTACGATGATCTGACTGCGTTAAAGAAGATGGTTGCCGAGGTTAAGGATGAGATCCGTAAGCTTGGCGATGTCAATGTCAATGCGATCGAAGAATATAAGGAAGTATCGGAGCGTTATCAGTTCTTAAAGGGACAGCATGACGATCTGGTTGAGGCGGAACAGACGCTGGTAGGAATTATCGAGGATCTTGACAGTGGAATGCGCAAACAGTTCTCTGAGAAGTTTGCAGAGATCCAGAAAGAGTTTGATGCGTCGTTCAAGCATCTGTTCGGTGGCGGACACGGAACACTCGAACTTGTCGAGGATGAGGATATCTTAGAGTGTGGCATCCGTATTATCGCGCAGCCACCGGGAAAGAAATTGCAGAATATGATGCAGCTGTCCGGTGGAGAGAAGGCATTGACCGCGATTGCGTTATTGTTTGCAATCCAGGCATTAAAGCCGTCTCCGTTCTGTCTGCTTGACGAGATCGAGGCAGCGCTTGACGACTCAAACGTTACGCGTTTTGCAAGTTATCTGAATAAGCTGACGAAGAATACACAGTTTATTGTTATCACGCATCGACGAGGTACGATGGCAGCCGCTGACCGACTCTACGGAATCACGATGCAGGAAAAAGGTGTATCAACGCTTGTGTCGGTCAACCTGATCGAGAATGATCTCACGGAGTGATAAGACAAACGGAGAGTTTGATGAAAGTGTCAGCGAAGGAAGCGCAGAAACCTTTGTGTCATAGCAGTAAGATAGGAAAGGATAGACGAATGAGCGAGGAAAAGAAAGGCTTTTTCAGCCGGCTGGTTGCCGGACTGACGAAGACGAGAGATAACATTGTATCCGGAATTGATGCGGTATTCAGCGGATTTTCCAAGATCGACGAGGAGTTTTACGAGGAGCTGGAAGAAATCCTGATCATGGGAGATCTCGGTGTGAAGGCGACGGAAGCAATCCTCGATGATCTCCGCGATAAGGTTAAGGAGAATCACATCAAGGATCCGGCAGAGTGCAAGCAGCTTCTGATCGACAGTATCAAGGAACAGATGAAGGTTGAGGAGACGGCGTATCGTTTCGAGAACGAGAAGTCGGTGGTGCTTGTGATCGGTGTCAATGGTGTTGGTAAGACCACAACCGTCGGCAAGCTTGCCGGAAAGCTGAAGAGTCAGGGCAAGAAGGTTGTCCTTGCGGGGGCGGATACGTTCCGTGCAGCAGCCGGTGATCAGTTAAAGGAGTGGGCGAACCGCTCGGGGGTTGATATGATCGGTGGCACGGAAGGGGCAGATCCGGGATCGGTCGTATATGATGCAACAGCCGCTGCCAAGGCACGCAACGCGGACGTACTCCTCGTTGATACGGCAGGAAGACTTCATAATAAGAAGAATCTCATGAACGAGCTTGGCAAGATCAACCGTATTTTAGAGAAAGAATATCCGGAAGCTTACCGCGAGACACTGGTTGTGCTCGATGCTACAACGGGACAGAACGCTTTGGTACAGGCAAGAGAATTCTCGGATGTGGCGAAGATTTCCGGTATTGTCTTAACGAAGATGGACGGTACAGCCAAAGGTGGCATTGCGGTAGCAATCCAGTCGGAACTTGCGGTACCAGTGAAATATATCGGCGTCGGAGAGACGATCGATGATTTACAGAAATTTGATTCGGATGAGTTTGTGAATGCATTGTTCGATGTGAAGAATGAGAGTAGTGAGGAGAAATAGGAAAGATGTTAACATTAGATAAATTTGAGGAGGCAAGCGAGAAGGTCAAAGAGGTAACTCTTGAGACAAAACTCGTGTACAGCGACTTCTTAAGCGACCAGACCGGAAACAAGGTTTATTTAAAGCCGGAGAATATGCAGTTCACCGGTGCATACAAGGTAAGAGGTGCCTATTACAAGATCAGCACACTGACGGACGAGGAGAGAGAGAAGGGGCTTATCACTGCTTCCGCAGGAAACCATGCGCAGGGTGTGGCTTATGCAGCAAAATGCTACGGATGCAAAGCTGTCATCGTAATGCCGACAACAACACCTCTGATCAAAGTAAACCGTACGAAGAGTTATGGCGCAGAGGTTGTATTATATGGTGATGTGTACGATGAGGCATGCGCTCATGCACTCGAGCTTGCAGAGAAGAACGGATATACGTTCATTCATCCGTTCGATGACCTTGCAGTTGCTACGGGTCAGGGAACGATCGCGATGGAAATCTTCAAGGAGCTTCCTTTGGTTGAGTATATTCTTGTTCCGATCGGCGGCGGCGGACTGGCAACCGGTGTATCGACACTGGCGAAGCTTCTTAATCCGAAGATCAAAGTGATCGGTGTGGAGCCGGCAGGTGCGAACTGTATGCAGGCTTCCTTTGAGGCCGGCAAGGTGACAACCCTTCCGAGCGTCAATACGATCGCGGACGGTACGGCAGTAAAGACACCGGGAAGCAAGATTTTCCCATATATCAAGAAGAATCTGGACGATATCATCACGGTAACGGACGATGAGCTTGTTGTAAGCTTCCTTGATATGGTCGAGAACCACAAGATGGTTGTGGAAAATTCAGGACTTCTGACTGTTGCGGCATTAAAGCATCTGAATGTCAAAGGAAAGAGAGTGGTTTCCATCCTTAGTGGAGGAAATATGGATGTTATTACGATGTCTTCTGTTGTGCAGCAGGGACTGATCTTCAGAGATCGTATCTTTACGGTATCTGTACTTCTTCCGGATAAGCCGGGTGAACTTGCAAAGGTTGCAGATCGTCTTGCCAAGGAGCAGGGTAATGTTATCAAGCTTGAGCACAACCAGTTCGTATCCACAAACCGTAACGCGGCTGTGGAACTTCGTATTACATTGGAGTGCTTCGGAACCAATCATAAGAACCAGATTATTAAGGCTTTGGAGAAGGCTGGATATATGCCGAAGATCGTGAGAACGATGATCTGATCGAATACTTCCGTCAAGCAAATGAGCTGCGTGACTGCTTGCAGTCAACGCTGCTTATTTATTTGACGGATAAATATTTATATATTTCAAGAAAGAGAAGAGGTGTCAAGAAAAAATACTTGACACCTCTTTTATGTTATGGTAAAGTATCCAAGGTGATTGATGTGGAAGAAAAATTAGAACAGACCTATTTATATGATTTTTATGGCGAACTGTTGAACGAACATCAGCGCCGTATCTATGAAGACTTCGTATTTAACGATCTCTCGCTCGGTGAGATTGCCGGTGAGGAGGGAATCAGCAGACAGGGTGTCGCGGACATGATCAAGCGATGCAACAAGAAGCTGGCTGATTACGAACAGAAGCTTCATTTGGTAAGAAAGTTCTTATCCGTTAAGAAGGATGTGGAGACCATTCACACATTGACTGAACAGTTCCATGAGTCAAAGGATGAACAACTTGTGGAGCGGATAGAGGCAATATCGAATCAGATTATAGAGGAGTTGTAGGATGGCATTTGACAGTCTTTCCGAAAAACTGCAGAATGTATTTAAGAATCTGCGCAGCAAGGGCAGACTGACGGAGGATGATGTCAAGACAGCACTCCGTGAAGTCAAGATGGCTCTTCTTGAAGCGGATGTTAACTTCAGAGTTGTTAAGAAGTTTGTGAAGGATGTGCAGGAGCGCGCGATCGGTCAGGATGTTATGAGCGGACTCAATCCGGGACAGATGGTGATCAAGATCGTAAACGAAGAGATGGTAAATCTCATGGGCTCCGAGACAACGGAGATCGCTTTTCGCCCGGGCAAGGAACTGACGGTCATTATGATGGTTGGTTTACAGGGTGCCGGTAAGACGACAACGACTGCCAAGATCGCAGGCAAGCTTAAGACCAAAGGTAAGAAGACACTTCTTGCCGCATGTGATGTGTATCGTCCGGCTGCAATCGAACAGTTGCAGATCAACGGAGAGAAGCAGGGTGTGGAGGTCTTCTCCATGGGAGATAAGAACCGCCCGGCAGACATTGCAAAAGCAGCAGTGGAACATGCAAAGAAAAATGATTACAATGTATTGATTATTGATACCGCCGGCCGTCTTCATGTGGATGAAGAGATGATGGCCGAGCTGGTTGAGATAAAAGAAGCAGTCGACGTATTCCAGACAATCCTGGTTGTGGATGCCATGACCGGACAGGATGCTGTCAACGTAGCTTCGACCTTCGATGAGAAGATTGGCATCGATGGTGTTGTGCTCACCAAGTTGGACGGTGACACAAGAGGTGGTGCGGCACTTTCCATCCGCGCCGTGACAGGCAAGCCGATCCTGTACGCAGGAATGGGTGAGAAACTGTCGGATCTGGAGCAGTTTTATCCGGATCGTATGGCTTCAAGAATCCTTGGAATGGGCGATGTGCTGACGATGATCGAGAAGGCACAGGAAAACATCGACGAGGAGAAAGCCAAGGAACTTGAGCAGAAGATGCGCAAGAATGAGTTTGACTTCGACATGTACTTAGAGTCGATGAGCCAGATGAAGAAAATGGGCGGACTTTCCAGTCTGATGGGAATGATGCCGGGGCTTGGTATGGGAGCCGGTAAGATGCCGGAGATCGATACCGATGAAGCCGAGAAAAGCATGAAACGCGTAGAGGCGATCATCCACTCTATGACACCGAAGGAGCGGACAAATCCGAACCTGCTGAATCCAAGCCGCAAGAATCGTATTGCAAAAGGCGCAGGTGTGGACGTCGCAGAGGTCAATCGTCTGGTCAAGCAGTTTGAACAGATGAAGAAGATGATGAAACAGATGCCTGGTATGATGGGCGGTAAGCGTGGTAAAAGAGGAATGTTCAAAGGACTTCCCTTTTAGATAAAATTAACAAAACCTATGAGGAGGTGAAAATCAATGGCAGTAAAGATCAGATTAAGAAGAATGGGACAGAAGAAGGCTCCTTTCTATAGAATCGTAGTTGCAGATTCCCGCTCTCCAAGAGACGGAAGATGCATCGAAGAGATCGGAACTTACGATCCAACTAAGGATCCTAGCGAGTATCATGTTGATGCAGAGCTTGCTAAGAAGTGGTTATCTACAGGCGCACAGCCAACAGAGACCGTTAGCAAAATCTTCAAGGCAGCTGGTATCGAAAAATAGGAAATAAGGGGTGGCTGTAATGAAAGAATTAGTTGAAGTAATTGCAAAATCACTCGTTGATTTTCCGGACGAGGTTGTTGTAACCGAGACTGAAAGCGAGAAGGGAACCATCGTTGAACTTCGTGTCGCACAGTCCGATATGGGCAAGGTCATCGGTAAGCAGGGACGTATCGCCAAGGCAATTCGTTCTGTGGTTAAGGCAGCAGCTTCCAAAGAAGACAAGAAGGTTATTGTAGAGATTATGCAGTAATCAAAGGAGCATAGTGATTCGCTATGCTCCTTTTTCTAATATTTTAGGTTGAATCATTTCCGTGGCGGTGTTTGCCGGACAGAAATGCTACGGACGCATTTGCTGTCTCGGCGAACAGCCACCACGGAATCGTAAAACTATGCAAGTATCAATCGAGAAAAGGGAGCGTAGCACGAATTAGGAGAACGAGTATGGAAGATTTGTTACAGGTTGGCGTTGTGACGACAACGCACGGTGTGCGCGGCGAAGTGAAGGTATTTCCGACGACCGATGACAGTGCACGTTTTAAGAAATTGAAAAATGTGATCCTGGATACCGGCAAAGAGAAGCTGGATATGGAGATTACGAATGTGAAATTCTTTAAGAATCTTGTGATCGTAAAATTCAAAGGATATGACAATATAAATGATGTGGAGCGGTTCCGTCAGGCGAAGCTGCTCGTGACAAGAGACAATGCGGTCGAACTCGCAGAAAATGAGTATTTTATCGCGGATCTGATCGGTCTTAAAGCAAGTTCCGATGAGGGAGAGGATTTAGGTGAGATCACAGATGTATTGCAGACCGGAGCCAACGATGTGTATGTGATCAGCAAAGAGGGTACACCGGATCTGCTTGTCCCGGCAATCAAAGACTGTGTAGTCCATGTTGATATTGAAGCTGGAACGATCGTACTGCATCTGCTCGATGGACTGCGTTAGGAGGACATTATGAGGTTTCATATACTGACGCTTTTTCCGGAGATGGTGATGCAGGGACTTCTTACGAGCATTACGGGGCGTGCGGTCAAACAGAATAAGATAGCGATCGAAGCGACCAACATTCGTGATTACACACTCGATAAGCATGCAAAGGTGGATGATTATCCGTACGGTGGGGGCGCAGGAATGCTGATGCAGGCGCAGCCAGTGTATGATGCGTACCAAAGCGTTGCAGACAAGATCCCGGAAGGCGCGAAGAAACGTGTGGTCTATGTGACACCGCAGGGAACACCTTTTACGCAGCAGATGGCGCAGGATTTTGCTGCCTGTGATGATCTCATCCTGTTGTGTGGACACTATGAGGGCATTGATGAACGTGTGCTCGAGGAGGTCGTGACGGATTACGTCTCGATCGGTGATTACGTGCTGACCGGTGGGGAACTGGCTTCCATGGTCATTGTCGATGCGGTGGCAAGACTGGTTCCGGATGTACTTAACAATGATCAGTCGGCGGAGACCGAGTCGTTTCACGGAAATCTTCTTGAGTATCCGCAGTATTCCCGCCCGGAAGTCTGGCATGACAAGAAGGTGCCACAGGTGCTTCTGTCTGGAAATCAGAAAAAGATCAATGAGTGGCGGTTGGAGCAGTCTGTAATCAGAACACAGGAACGTCGCCCGGATCTGTATGCAAAATACGAGGAACTTCAGGAATGTAAGAAGTGCATGATGCGACAGAAGTTGCTTCATATTGATATGATCGAGCTGATCAACCGGGGACGCGCACGAATTGTCTATCATGATGCGGATGAAATCCTTCTTCGGGATATGATTTCCGGAATCTATTTTCATACGAGGATGGCAGAGGTGCCTCGGATAGAAGAACCATCGAATGTGCAGGCGCGTGATCTGGGCGAAGATGTGAATCGACCGGATGAATTGCAGAATTGGGATACAGCGGAATGGAAGCTGCTACAGGAGATCAGTAAGGATGAACGGATCGAATGTATCGCAATTCATCAAAGAGAGATGGTTCCGTTTATGGAGAAGTATTTTCATCTTAAGACAGATATGGAATGTCTGCAGGGTGCTTATACAAGAAGGGAGAAGCTTCCGGTGCGCGGCCTGTATGGACCGGACGGACGCGGTGAGAATGGATTTTCAATCCGCACACTGACGGAAGAATTTATCCCGTTTGTGGCGGAGCATTACAGTGAGATTGGATCACCGGAATATGTGACAGAACGTATTTTGCATGGTGCAGTGTACGGCGCCTTCTACGATGAGAAGATCGTCGGTTTTATTGCAAACCATGGAGAAGGCAGCATCGGAATGCTCTATGTACTTCCAGAGTATCGCAAGCGTCACGTTGCGATGGCACTTGAGACCTACTGCATGAATCTGGCGGTGGAACGCGGAGAGATTCCGTATGGACAGGTTGTGCTTGGCAACGAGGCTTCCATTCGCCTGCAGGAGAAGATGGGCATCTGTTTTGCCAAGGGAACGGTTGTCTGGATGGGCTGGGCAGAATCTGTGCTTGACAATTGATAAGAAAATCGCCTTTTTGAAGAAAAATCCTTGCAATTAGGGATAAACTATGGTAGATTACTAATGTTGTGAATAAAAGAATGATGGTCCTCTGTTGCAAGAGATGCATTAAGAACGTCAAAATAATTAGGAGGTCACAAAATGAACGCAAGTGAAATTATCAAGAACATTGAGGCAGAGCAGTTAAAGGCTGATGCACCACAGTTTTCCGTAGGAGATACTGTTAAGGTATTCGGTAAGATCAAAGAGGGTAACAGAGAGCGTATCCAGGTATTTGAGGGAACTGTTATTAAGAAGCAGGGCGGAAGCAACCGTGCTACTTTCACTGTAAGAAAGCTTTCTAACGGTGTTGGTGTTGAGAAGACATGGCCACTTCATTCCCCGAACGTAGAGAAGGTTGAGATCGTTCGTAAGGGTAAAGTTCGTCGTGCAAAACTCTACTACTTAAGAGATCGTATTGGTAAGGCTGCCAAGGTTAAAGAGTTAGTAAAATAATAATTTTGCTTCAAAGGCTGGTACAAGATTTTGTACCAGCTTTTTTCTTTGTATTGTACAAACGGATAACGATAAAACTTGAAATAAAGGGGCGTATAAGCTATCATAGGTTTGATAGTTTTATGCGAAGGAGAGTAACGTGAGAAGACGAAGTGGACTGAATTTCAGCAGACGGCGCAAGAAATTTAATGTGCCGCTTTTTAAGGAAATCTTATCGTGGGTGATCGAGTGTGCGGTCGTTGTGCTGATCGCATATACGCTTGTGACCTTCTTTGGAATGCGGACGAGCGTGGTCGGTACGGCGATGAAGGATACCCTCGATAATGAGGAGCAGATTCTTGTGAATCGCTTTGTATATAGTTTTTCGAGCCCGAAGCAGGGGGATATTGTGGTATTCCTGCCGAACGGTAATCAGAAGTCGCATTATTATGTGCGCCGTGTGATTGCAGGACCGGGGGATAAGGTATGGATCCATGACGGTGCAGTCTATGTGAACGGTGCGATGTATGAGGAGACAACGACGGTTGCATCCATTGATGATCCGGGTGTAGCTTCGGAGGAGATCAAGCTTGGGACAGATGAGTATTTTGTGCTCGGAGACAACCGTAACAACAGTGAGGACAGCCGACTGGCGAATATCGGTAATGTGAAGAAGGAGTACATTGTCGGCAAGGCATGGTTCCATTTTAAGTCGATCGGACATATGGGATTCCTTCATTGATTGCAACAATGATACAAGATGTGAAATGATGCCTGGAAAGAGGATATGACAGGTAAGTACAGATAAAGGATGGAAAGAATCATATGAATTTTCAGTGGTATCCTGGACATATGACGAAAGCAAAGCGTCAGATGCAGGAAGATATTAAACTCATAGACCTGGTTGTGGAACTGGTGGATGCGCGTATTCCGCTCAGCAGCCGTAATCCGGATATTGATGAGCTTGGAAAGAATAAGTATCGGCTGATCCTGATGAATAAGTCGGATCTGGCAGATCCGCGCGCGACGGATGCGTGGAGTCGCTTTTTTAAGGATAAAGGATATTATGTGGTGAGTCTGGATGCGCGGAGCAAGGCGGGCATGAAGTCGATCACCGATATTATCATGGAAGCCTGCAAGGAGAAGATTGAGCGTGACAGAAAACGCGGTATCAAGAACCGTCCGGTGCGTGCGATGGTAGTCGGTATTCCGAATGTCGGTAAGTCTACATTTATCAATTCCTATGCTGGAAAGGCATGTGCCAAGACCGGTAATAAGCCGGGCGTAACGAAGGGAAAGCAGTGGATCCGCTTAAATAAGAATGTGGAGCTGCTTGATACGCCGGGAATCCTCTGGCCGAAGTTTGAGGATCAGCAGGTGGGACTGCGCCTCGCTTTGATCGGATCGATCAAGGATGAGATCTTAAATATTGATGAGCTGGCGATCGAACTGATCAAGTTCTTAAAGGAACAGTATGCCGGAATTTTAAAGGAGCGTTACGATGTGGATGAGTCCGCAAAGGATCCTGAGATTCTGTGTCAGATCGCAGAGAACCGCAAGTGTATCAGCAAGGGTGGCGAGCTCGATTACAGTAAGGCAGCAACGCTTCTGATCGACGAATTCCGAAGCGGATGTCTCGGACGGATTACACTTGAGAGACCGTAACAGGATGAATGTAAGACAGGAAATGACAAAAGGAGTATTTGGCACGGAATTAGAAATTGAAGTGGCAAATGTGAGGAAACAGGGAAACTATGGCAGAGAAAATCGGAGAGATTAAGCAGAAGCTGGAGGAGACGGATATAAGTCTTCTTCCGGCTTTTGTTGAACAGTACAAAACAGATGCGCGTGCGGGTGTGCAAAAACTTGTACAGACCGCTGGAAAGCGTTACCAGAAGCTTCAAGATGAGATCGCGCGCACGGAAGCATTAAAGAAATACGAGAAAGAATACGATAATTATACATATATCTGTGGAATCGATGAGGTCGGAAGAGGACCGCTTGCCGGACCTGTGGTTGCGGGTGCTGTCATATTGCCGAAAGATTGTGACATCCTCTATATCAATGATTCGAAGCAGCTTTCCGCGGCGAAGAGGGAGGAACTCTATGATGTCATTATGGAGAAAGCTGTGGCAACAGGAATTGGCATGATCGGCCCGGAGCGGATCGATGAGATCAATATCTTACAGGCGACTTATGAGGCGATGCGGCAGGCAATCGGAAAGCTGGATCCAAAGCCGGATCTGCTTCTTAACGATGCGGTCACGATCCCAATGGTGGATATCAGACAGGTGCCGATCATCAAAGGCGATGCAAAGAGCATTTCCATCGGTGCAGCATCCATTATTGCAAAGGTGACGAGGGACCGTATGATGGAGACGTATGAGGAGATCTATCCGGGATACGGTTTTGCAAAAAATAAAGGATATGGTTCGCAGGAGCATATCCAGGCGCTGAAAACATTAGGACCGACACCCATCCACAGAGCATCATTTATAAAAGGAATTTTGCAATAATATGGAAAGCAAGGTGCGAAAGTATGCAGATATCAGATTTGGTGGGACAATATCATCAGACGACAACCTCCGGTACGGACAAGCTGACCGGAACCAAAGGTGTGGAGAATCTTGTGGCATCACTCAGATCTCTGACCAAGGGTAATATTTTTGAGGGAACGGTCAGTTCGATGAAGAATGGACGCGTGACCCTTGCCTTGTCAAACGGACAGCAACTTTCTGCACGTATGGAGGGAAAAGTGCCGCTTTCCGTAGGACAGTCGATGTTCTTTCAGGTGAAATCCAATGATGGAACGCAGATTGCGATCCGCCCATTTGTGGTAGATGGAAATGGTGTCAATTATACGCTGATGACGGCACTTAATGTGGCTGGTCTTGCGGTGGATGCGGATCATCTGTCCATGGTCAACCGGATGATGCAGGAACAGATGCCGATCGATCGAAACAGTTTACAGCAGATGGCGCGACTCGTCAGTGCGAATCCGGATATCGATGTGCAGACGATGGTGCAGCTGAAAAAGCTTGGAATTCCGATTACACCGGAGAATGCCGCGCAGTTTGAAAATTATCTGGATGATAAGCAGGCCATCACGGATCAGATGGAAAACTTTATTGACGAGCTGCCGCAGGCACTACAGGGAGAGGCTCTTCCGGTAGATCAGATGCGGAACATGGGGGAGAAAATCCTTTCTGTGATTTCAGAGAATCTGCCGGATGTTCCGGAGCAGGCGGCTTCTTCTGTTGTGACGGCGGATGCAGCAGGAGAAATTCTGTCTGAGGCTAATTTGATGCAACAGGAGACAATCGAAGATACGGCAGTGCCGGATACTGCGGGAACCGAGGCAGGACAGACAGAAGGAATGACACAAATGGTTCTGGATGAAAACGGACAGCCTGTGGAAACCGGTGGTGTTCCGGTAAAAGAACTTCCGGTTGCCAATCAGACACCACATACACTTGGAGCAGTGCTTAGTGAGGAACAGCAGAACAACCTGAATGCATTACTCGGCAAAGTACTTGGAACGGATTCGACTTCGTATACGAAGGACAGCGGTGTGGTGGAAGTGTTAAAGGATCTACAGCAGATTCTTAAGGATCCACTCCCTGTGGAGAGAGAGTCGCTTGGAAGACTTTTTGCGTCGAATGAATTTAAGTCACTGGTGAAGGATACGATGGAGCAGCAGTGGATGCTGACACCGGAGGATTTGAAGGAGCCGGACAAGATCGGAAAACTCTACGAGAAGATGGAAGGACAGCTTACGAGGCTGACGGAAGCAATGAAGGCATCCGGTCAGGAGAATGCGAATGTGACACAGCTTGCAGCAGATGTCCGGAGCAATATTGAGTTTATGAATCAGGTGAACCAGGCATATACTTATTTACAGATTCCTCTCAAGATGTCCGGTCAGAATGCGAGCGGTCAGCTTTATGTGTACACGAACAAGAAGGCTTTGGCAGAAGGCGATAAGGAGCTGACAGCCTTTTTGCATCTGGATATGGATCACCTGGGATCTACGGATGTCTCGGTCAAGATGTTAAATCACAAGGTTAACACGAAGTTTTATCTGGAGAACGACGGGGCATATGAACTTCTGATGGCAAATATTCCGATTCTCGAAGAGAAGCTTGCAAAGAAGGGCTATCAGTGTAGCGTTACGGTGGAAAATGAGGCGAAACATGTGAATTTTGTGGAAGATTTTCTGAAGAAGGATCAGCCATCTGCAGGACAGCTGCATCGTTATTCGTTTGATATGAGGGCATAGGTTATGGAAGATTTTAAACCATTTCAGTTTGGAAAAGCGTCTGATAAAAAGGAAGAAGATAAGACTGCGGTAGCCATCTCTTATGATCCGGGAGATGCAGCCCCGAAGATCCTTGCGACCGGCAAAGGCAAGATTGCAGAGAAGATCATAGAGACCGCGAAGGAGAACAAGGTTCCTACCTATAAGAATAATAAGCTTGCAGCAACACTTTCGAAGCTGCAGATCGGGGATATGATTCCACCGGAGCTTTACGAGGTTGTTGCGGAGATCCTTGTGTTTGTCGATGATATGGATCGCATGAAGGCAAAGCTGGACAATGCAAGGTAAGTAAGAAAATATGATCATGGGATGTTTTCATTGCCTCAGTTTATGACTGCGGAAGAGAAGCAGAAAGTGTGAAGGAACGTTTGACAGGAGAAGGGATGAACAAAAGAAAGCTTGGGGGAGAGTATGAGAAGCTGGCGGCAGAGTATCTGAAGGCGCAGGGATATGTCATCTTAGAACAGAATTACCGCTGCAGAAGCGGTGAGATCGATCTGATCGCGCGGGATGGGGAATATTTGTGTTTCATCGAAGTGAAATACCGCAGAGGAACCACCTGTGGATCGCCGCTTGAAGCGGTCGGATTGCACAAGCAGATGCAGATCCTCAAGGTGGCGAGATATTATCTTATGAAGAAGAAACTTAATTTAGATACGGCCTGCCGGTTTGATGTTGTGGCGATTGAGGGAAATGAAATTACGTTGCTACGCAACGCATTTGGAGAATAAAATGAAGTATGGTGAATTAAAAAGAAAGAATGAGGAAGAGATCCTTAAGCTGCAGGAATATGACTGTGGGGAAGGAGGGATGCTTCCTCTTTTGTACTTCCCGCTTCTTGATGAGACGGGGATTGTTAAGAATGCTTTCACAACACGTGAGGGTGGTGTGAGCAAAGGCATTTTTGAAAGCCTGAATCTGAGTTTTACCAGAGGGGATGATCCGGATGCGGTAAAGGAGAATTACCGCAGGATGGCAGCTGCTTTTGGCAAAGAGGAGACGGATATTGTCTGTTCGGATCAGACGCACACAACGAATGTAGTGCGTGTGGATGGTTCGTGTGGCGGATACGGAATTACGAGGGAACGTCCTTACACGGATGTGGATGGACTTGTGACCGATGAGCCGGGACTGATTCTTGCAACGTTTTATGCGGATTGTGTGCCGCTTTATTTTGTGGATCCGGTGCACCGTGCGATCGGACTCAGCCATTCCGGATGGAAAGGCACGGTGGCGCGGATGGGGCAGGCAACGCTTACTAAGATGAAGGAAGAATTCGGGACAGATCCTAAGGATGTGTATGCGGCGATTGGCCCGTCCATCTGTCAGGCCTGTTACGAGGTGAGCGAGGATGTGGCGGATGCTTTTAAAGAAGCGTTTGCCGGGCATGAGCGAGAAATTCTGCTCGACAAAGGAAACGGGAAGTATCAGCTTGATCTGTGGAGATCCAATGAGATCGTGATGCTTGATGCCGGAATTAAGAGAGAACATCTTGCGGTCACCAATATCTGTACGTGTTGTAATGAACGATTGCTTTTTTCCCATAGGGCAAGTAAGGGAAAGCGTGGAAATCTTGGGGCATTCCTGATGCTTAAAGAGGCGTAGATCGTACAGTGTTTCAAGCGAATCGATGGTAGTTTTGATTTGAGAAACATGGAATGATAGAATGATAAGTAGAAAAAGAAAGTAAGGAAGAGATTATGAGTAAGAAAGATATGAACAACTATGTAGATTATATTCTGGATGTGACGACAAGACTGCTTGCAATCGACAGCCCGACCGGCTACACAAAGGAAGCCGCTTTGTTTGTGATGGATGAGTATAAGAAGCTTGGTTATGATCCGAAGATGACGGTCAAGGGCGGCGTGCTTGTAGAGATCGGCGGAGAGGATGAAGAGAACGGGCTTCTTTTGGCGGCACATACGGACACGCTCGGTGCGATGGTTGCGGAAGTGAAGTCGAATGGAAATCTTCGTGTGACACCGCTTGGCGGTATGAATCCGAACAATGCGGAGGCAGAGAACTGCCGCATTATCACAAAGTTTGACGGAACATTTGAGGGGACGTTCCAACTGGACAATGCGAGCATTCATGTCAATGGCGATTACAATGACACGAAGCGCGCATACGATGGCATGGAGGTTGTGCTCGATGAGGATGTAAAGTCGAAGGAGGACACAGAAAAGCTTGGTATCATGACGGGTGATATCGTATGCTTTGATCCGAGAACTGTGATCACCAAGACCGGATATATCAAGAGCCGTTTCCTCGATGACAAGTTAAGTGTCGGAATTTTGCTTGGTTACGCAAAGTATTTAAAGGATGAGAACATTACACTCAAAAACAGACAGTATCATTACGTGACGGTATTTGAGGAGGTCGGACACGGCGGTGCTGCCTCGATTCCGGAGGGCGTGAAAGAGATTATCTCTGTCGATATGGGATGTGTCGGAGAGGGCTTAAGCTGTACGGAACATCAGGTATCGATCTGTGCGAAGGATTCATGCGGTCCGTACCATTATGATGTGGTCAAGGGAATGATCCAGGTGGCGAGGGAAAATGCAATCGATTTTGCAGTGGATGTGTATCCGCATTACGGTTCGGATGTGGATGTGGCACTTGAGGCGGGATACGATGTGCGCCACGGTCTGATCGGTTCAGGCGTGTATGCATCTCACGGGTATGAACGAAGTCACAAGGACGGTGTATGTAACACACTTCGCCTTCTTGTTGCATATTGTAAGTGATATTAAGAAAAAAATAAGAAATTATTTCATAGTTGTTAAATTACTGTTTCACATTGTATGTTACACTGAAAATGTTCATGAAAGCATAACAACAGGCTATGAAAGGCCGGATGCTGCATGTTAACTTTTTGATAGTTAACATATTTCAGGTTACAGGAGGAACAGGCGTGATACAGCTGAATTACAGAGATGCGATGCCTTTGTGTGAACAGCTCAAGGAAAGCATCCGTAAGATGATTGTTACAAATGCATATCATACAGGCGAACAGCTGCCGCCGGTCCGTCAGCTGGCATCGAAGCTTACAATTAATCCTAGGACGCTGGAACAGGCATACATGGAATTGGAGCAGGAAGGTTATCTGTACACGATACCGGGAAAAGGTACTTATGTGGCAGCACAGGAGTGTGTAGATAGCACAAGGAAAAGCGAGCTGATGCAAAAGTTTGACCGACTTGTTATCGAACTGTCGGGTCTGTCGGTTCCTGCGGGAGAACTGACCAGACGAGTTACGGATTTGACAAAGGAGACCTGAATTTTGATAGAGGTTAATAATCTGATAAAGAATTTTGGAAATTTTCGCGCTTTAGACGGCGTGAATATGTGTGTCGGAACTGGTGATATCTATGGGCTGGTCGGCCCGAATGGTGCCGGTAAATCGACACTGATCCGCCACCTGACCGGTGTGTACCGTCAGGATGCGGGAGAAGTTTATATTGCCGGAGAACCGGTTTATGAGAACCGGAAGATCAAAGAAATGATTGCCTACATACCGGATGAGCTTTTCTATTTTCTTCAGTCAGATGCGATTGAGATGATGCACTATTATAAGGGCATCTATCCGACGTTTGATGCGAAAATGTTCTACCGGATGCAGGAATTTTTCCCTGCGATCGACATTAAGAGAAATATCCGCAGGCTTTCGAAAGGAATGCAGAAGCAGGTGGCGTTCTGGCTTACGATCTGCTGCAGGCCGAAACTTATGATATTAGATGAGCCGGTGGACGGACTGGACCCGGTGATGCGAAGACAGATCTGGAGTATTCTTATGGCAGAGGTGCAGGACAATGGAATGACGGTTCTTGTCTCTTCGCATAATCTGAGAGAACTGGAAGATGTGTGTGATCATGTCGGTATCATGAACCAGGGAAAAGTTATCATTGAGCGTTCCTTAAGTGAATTGCAGGGAAATATCTGTAAGATTCAGGTGGCCTGTCAGTCCGGTATGCCGAAGCTTCCTGATCCGTTTGAGGTGCTTCATATGTCCAATATCGGAAGAGTCTATACGATGATCGTGCGTGGCAATCCTAAGGAAGCGGCGGAAGCAATCCGTACAGAGGGAGATAATCTGGCAATCGTTGATATCCTGCCTCTGACGCTGGAAGAAATTTTTGTCTATGAGATGGGAGGTTTAGACTATGAAGTCAAAGACATCCTTTTTTAATAAAGCCATCTATAAGAAAAATATGGCGCTGTACTGGCCAATCTGGGTGTGCTATCTGCTTTACGGTATTGTAAAGATCAGCGGTCGTATGTGGTCCGGACTGCATCAGATGACGAAGGTAACGAATGAGCGAAGATTTATCGTGATGGTAGATAGTCTTTCGATGATAGTTGATATCTGGGTGATCGCAGCAGTGGTTACCGTGACCGGCATGGCGTTATTCAGTTATCTGTTTTCGGCAAAAAGTGCGAACATGATCCATGCGCTGCCGGTTACAAGAAAAGAGCTTTTCTTTACGAATGTGATCAGTGGACTCAGCATGATGTGGATTCCGCAGATCATAACGTTCTTATTGTCAGTGATTGTCAGTCTGGCGAACGGGATTGCTCTGGTCCAGTATCTTGGAATATGGCTTCTTACTGTGATGGGAATCTCATTTTTCCTGTTTTCGATGGTGGTATTCTGTGTTATGTTTACCGGTCAGCTTTTTGCGCTTCCGGTGTATTTTTTCGTGCTGAATTATCTGGCGGTAGGAGCGGTGCTTGGGGTACAGAGTGTGATTACGTTTCTGGGATATGGACTGGGATCCGGTTCGGTTCCAATCACACGCATTATCAGGATTCTTTCACCACTTAATTATCTGCAGAACAATGTGCATTTCAGCAAAATGAGTTACTGTAATCAGCTGGGCGATGAGGTGATCACCGGAGTGTCCTATAGAGGAGGAACTGTTATTGCCAGTTACGTGATCGTCGCAGTTGCCATCTATCTGTTTGCGTATTTCGCATACCAGAAGAGACAGATAGAGAGCGCTGGAGATCTGTTGACGTTCCGGTGGCTGCAGCCGTTTTTTCGCTGGGGGGTTGGAGCCTGTGTGGCATATGTTGGTGCTATTCTCATTGCAAGCTTCTTTGATTCGGTTTTGATCTGGATATCCGCACCGTTATTTTTTGTGCTGGTGCTGGTTCTTGGCGTGATCGCGTTTCTGATCGCGGATATGTTTGTGCAGAAGACGTTTCGTGTTGTTAAGAAAAAGAGAATCAAAGAGTGTGGCTTTTTCTTAGTATTCGTTATGGTCAGCTTCGGTGGCTTCTTGACGGTTGCAAGAGGACTGCAGAACAAGATCCCGGATAAAAATGAAGTAGAGTATGCATATCTGGATATGAATTATCCGGTTGAGTTTGAAGGCAATGACGTTGACAAGGTAATCAATGTGCAAAAGGACATTCTGGCACATGCAGCGGAATTGCAGAAGAATCTGAAGGATAGTGCATACACATATACTATTACCTATGCACTAAAGGATGGCAAGCGCATTTCGCGTTCGTACCGGATTCCGGTGGATGAGAACAGTGAGCATGGACAGAAACTGGCTGAGCAGCAGTATAATTACGAGATACAGCCAGAGAACTTCCTGCGGTATTTGTTTGAATATGATTATAAGGATATCAAAGAGTTTCGCAATTCACAGTTCGAGTATTATGAAACGGATAATTATATGAGCAGGGTGATTCCTTCTGATGTAGCGTACAAACTGTACCAGGCGGTGCAAAAGGATGCACAGGCTGGTGTATTGCAGAAGTATAATACGATCAATTTTGCCAACGCGGATGATCAGCCGGAATATCTGACTGCAAGCCTGAATTTAAGTTATAAGCACAGTTCGAAAGCCTGGGAGGATATGTACCTGAGGGAGAGTGGTGAGATAAGATACTATGAATATGAAACTGAGGATTCTATGCAGGAAGGATATGCTTATATCTCATTTGGAAGTGACTGCAAGAATATTCTGCAGGCATTGTTTGAAAATGGTCTGATCGACTCTTTGGGGCAGCCGATTTTCCATGCAAATGAATTAGGATAAGCGAGTGGGACTTTACAAGTCCCACTTGTTATTGTAAAATCAAGCGGGTAAGAACTGCTTGATTTTATTTTTATATGAAAAAGTTAACTTGATTTTTATAGAAGTGAGGTAAAACATGAGTAAACCGGTTGTTGCGATTGTCGGACGCCCGAACGTGGGTAAATCAACGCTTTTTAATACACTGGCAGGAGAGCGTATCTCGATTGTCAAGGATACACCGGGTGTTACAAGAGACCGTATCTATGCGGATGTCACCTGGTTGAATTATAATTTTACATTGATCGATACCGGAGGAATTGAGCCGGATAGTGGCGATATTATTTTATCCCAGATGCGTGAACAGGCAGAGATCGCGATCGCGACTGCGGATGTCATTATGTTTATTACAGATGTGCGTCAGGGACTTCAGGATGCGGATTCCAAGGTGGCAGATATGTTACGCCGCTCGAAGAAGCCGGTCATTCTTGTTGTAAATAAAGTAGACAGTTTCGAAAAATTTATGCCGGATGTGTATGAGTTTTATAATCTTGGAATCGGAGAGCCTTATCCGGTATCGGCATCGTCCATGCTGGGACTTGGTGATATGCTTGATGAAGTTGTTAAGTATTTCCCGGATTCGGCACAGGATCAGCCGGAGGATGAGCGCCCGAAGGTTGCCATCATTGGAAAGCCGAATGTCGGTAAGTCTTCTCTTATTAATAAGCTTGCACAGGAGGATCGTGTGATCGTTTCCGATATTGCGGGTACGACAAGAGATGCAATCGATACAGATATTCGTTACAACGGACAGGAATATGTGTTTATCGATACGGCGGGACTCAGAAGAAAGAACAAGATCAAGGAAGAGATTGAGCGATATAGTATTATCCGTGCCGTTACGGCAGTGGAGCGTGCGGATGTCGTCATTATCGTGATTGATGCGGTTGAAGGTGTGACCGAGCAGGATGCCAAGATCGCAGGTATTGCACATGACCGCGGCAAGGGAATTATTATTGCTGTCAATAAGTGGGATGCCATCGAGAAGGATAACAACACCGTTAAGAAATATACCGAGAGAATCCGTCAGGTATTAAGCTTTATGCCATATGCGGAGATCCTGTTTATCTCTGCGAAGTCGGGACAACGTCTGAATAAAGTGTTTGAGATGATCGATGTTGTGATCGAGAACAACAGTATGCGTGTCGCAACTGGTGTATTAAATGAGATCGTTGCGGAGGCCGTTGCGATGCAGCAGCCACCGACGGACAAAGGCAAGCGCCTTAAGATCTACTATGTGACACAGGTGTCTGTAAAGCCACCGACTTTCGTTGTGTTTGTAAACGACAAGAATCTGATGCATTTTTCGTACACCAGATATTTAGAGAATCGTATCCGTGATACCTTTGGATTCCGTGGTACGGCACTCAAATTTATTACAAGAGAACGAAAGGAAGAGTAACATGATTATCGCTAGAATTGTATCGCTATTGATCGGATACGGATTCGGTCTGTTTCAGACAGCGTATATATATGGAAAATCCAAGGGAATTGATATAAGAAAGGAAGGAAGCGGGAATGCGGGAACGACCAATTCGCTTCGTGTTCTTGGCTGGAAAGCCGGTGCAATCACTTTTCTTGGGGATCTGTTCAAGGCAATTTTTGCCGTACTTTTGGTGAAATTGATTTTTTCGAATACTTACGGTGAGGCAACGAAGGTGCTGGAGATTTATGCAGGCTTTGGAAGTGTGCTCGGACATAATTTCCCTTGTTATCTGCAGTTTAAGGGAGGCAAGGGTATCGCCTGTACATCGGGCATGATCCTTGCGGTCTGCCCGGCAGCAGCACCGATCTGTCTGCTCTTGTTTATCCTTGCAGTGGCAATTACAAGATATGTATCACTTGGATCCATTCTTGTTGTGATCAGTTATCTGATCCAGGTGATTGTGTTCGGACAGCTTGGCTATCTGAAACTGGAAGGGGCAACATTGATCGAGTTCTATGTGATCAGTGCCTGCTTTACCGTGATGGCATTGTGGAGACACAGACAGAATATCGTGCGTCTCCTGAACGGAACAGAGAATAAATTCGGAATGAAAAAGGAGAAATAAGATGGCGAAGGTTACAGTGATAGGCGCAGGAAGCTGGGGAATCGCGCTTGCCAAATTATTACATACGAACGGACACAAGGTGACCGTATGGTCGATCGTGGAGTCTGAGATTGCGATGCTTCGCGAAAAGCATGAACATGTAGATAAACTGCCGGGAGTAAAATTACCGGAAGACATGGACTTTACAACGGATCTCGGTGCATCCATTCAGGGGCGTGAGGTATTGGTGCTTGCAGTTCCATCGGTATTCACAAGAAGTACGGCCAAAAGCATGGCGCCTTTCGTGACAGACGGACAGATGATCGTCTGCGTTGCAAAGGGAATTGAAGAAGATACACTGATGACGATTTCGGATGTGGTGGAACAGGAAATCCCACAGGCAGATGTCACCGTTATGTGTGGTCCTTCCCATGCGGAGGAGGTTGGTATCGGACTTCCGACAACGGTTGTTGCAGGCGCGAGAAGCAAGGCATCCGCTGAACGGATTCAGGATCTGTTTATGAATGAGGTGTTCCGTGTATATACAAGTCCGGATATGCTTGGCATGGAGCTTGGCGGATCTTTAAAGAACGTGATCGCTTTAGCAGCTGGTATGGCGGACGGACTCGGTTACGGAGATAATACGAAGGCGGCTTTGATCACGCGAGGAATCGCGGAGATTGCAAGACTTGCGGTAGCGATGGGCGCGAAGCTTGAGACCTTGTGCGGTCTTACCGGTATCGGTGATCTGATCGTAACCTGTGAGAGCAAGCACAGTCGCAATCGTAAGGCGGGTATGCTGATCGGTCAGGGATATACGATGCAGCAGGCGATGGATGAAGTCAAGATGGTTGTCGAGGGCGTATATTCTGCTAAGGCAGCACTTGCTTTGGCGAAGAAGTATGATACGGAACTTCCAATCATTGAGGAAGTCAATAAAGTACTTTTTGATGATAAGCCGGCCAAGGAAGCGGTCAAGGATCTGATGATCCGTGAGAAACGCCCGGAACACACACAGTTAGAATGGGAGTCATAACAGATGGAGAAGATCAGAATCAAATATTTTACGGATAAAATAGAAAAGCTGGATTATATCGAGGGTAAATCCGACTGGATCGATGTGCGCGCTTCGGAGGAGGTCACACTCCATGCAGGAGATTTTGCTTTGATCCCGCTTGGTATTGCGATGGAACTGCCGAAGGGATATGAGGCGCATCTTGTTCCGAGAAGTTCTACCTTTAAGACATGGGGACTGATCCAGACGAACAGTATTGGAATCGTGGATAACACTTATTGTGGTGATAATGATATGTGGCGGATGCCGGTCTATGCAACAAGAGACACTGTGATCCATGTGAATGACCGCGTAGCACAGTTCCGCATTATGGAGAATCAGCCGAAAATTCAGTTCGAGGAAGTTGAACATCTTGACAATTCGGACCGTGGCGGATTCGGAAGCACCGGAAAGGCGTAATTTTTATATTGATTCACACAACACCGACTTGCAGTACGCAGGCCGGTGTTTTATAATATTAACATATAGGAACAGCATCGGTCGTGTACGTTTTCTAATCTACCGGTGTTCGATGACAGGAGGTATTTACTATGGAAAATCGTATGGTGAAATTTTATTCAAAAGAAAGCAATCTGCTTGCAATGCATGCCATCCCGGGACACTTTGCAACCAGTCATTCTCATATCAATTATTATGTGGATGTAACGAGTTTGAAGACACGTGCAGGAGAGGCAAAGGAGGCTGCCAAGGTTTTGTATTCCCACATGCACCGTGCTGAGTATGTCGATACGATCGTCTGCATGGATGGAACAGAAGTGGTAGGCGCATTTTTAAGTCAGGAAATCGAGAATGGCGGTGTATTATCTACGAACCGTCACGAGACAATTTATGTAGTTACACCGGAGTTTAACAGCAATAACCAGATGCTTTTCCGTGATAATAATAAGGGGGCAATCGCCGGAAAACACGTGGTACTTCTCCTTGCTACGACAACAACCGGTGAGACGATCCGCAGAAGTCTTGAGTGTATCCGCTACTACGGAGGAACGGTTGAGGGAGTTGCTTCATTGTTCAGCACGGTAAAATCTGTCGATGGTGTTGAGGTGGAAGCACTTTTTGACAAGGAAGACATTACCGGATACGAGGCATATAATGCGCAGGACTGCCCATTCTGCAAGAAGGGACAGAAGATTGAAGCGATGGTGAATGGATTTGGATACTCGAAACTGTAGTCATTTTAACCAAAGTCCGGAGTGAATCACAGGGGATTCGTCAAAGTGACAAGAAGTGGTAAAAAATCTTTGGCGGTTTGACGGTGGTCTTTTGGGGCAACCTTATGTATTATACTAATTGTAAGAAGTCCTTAGGGACACAAAGAGGAAAATTACTTAGGAGGTTTTTCAAATGGCAAGTTTATCATTAAAGAATGTATGTAAAGTATATCCTAACGGATTTGAGGCTGTTAAGGATTTTAACCTGGATGTAGAAGATAAGGAGTTCATCATCTTCGTAGGACCATCCGGATGTGGAAAGTCTACAACACTTCGTATGATCGCAGGTCTTGAGGAGATTTCTTCCGGAGAACTGATCATCGACGGCAAGGTTGTAAACGATGTTGAGCCTAAGGACAGAGATATCGCAATGGTATTCCAGAACTACGCTCTGTACCCACACATGACAGTATTTGACAATATGGCATTCGGTCTTAAGTTAAGAAAAGTACCAAAGGATGAGATTAAGGCAAAAGTTGAGGAAGCTGCAAGAATCCTTGACCTTGAGAAGTTACTTGATCGTAAGCCAAAGGCTCTCTCCGGTGGACAGAGACAGCGTGTTGCCATGGGTCGTGCAATCGTTCGTAATCCTAAGGTATTCCTTATGGATGAGCCTTTATCAAACCTGGATGCAAAGCTTCGTGTACAGATGAGATCTGAGATCGCTTCTTTACATAACAGATTAGGTGCTACAATCATCTATGTAACACATGATCAGACAGAGGCTATGACACTTGGAACAAGAATCGTTGTATTAAAAGATGGTGTTATCATGCAGGTTGATAGCCCACAGAAGTTATACAATGAGCCTAACAACTTATTCGTAGCAGGATTCATCGGATCTCCACAGATGAACTTCGTAGATGCAGACGTTGTTGTTAACGGTGATGTTGCAACTCTTAAGTTTGCTGATTACGCAATCGATCTTCCAGCTGAGAAGTCTAAGAAGCTTATCGATGGCGGCTACAACGGAAAGAAAGTTGTATTCGGTATCAGACCTGAGGATATCTCTGATGATGCTGAGATGCTTGCTAAGTATCCGGGAAGCATCGTTGAGTCTGATGTAACAGGTTACGAGTTACTTGGTGCTGAAGTATTACTGTACTACACAGTTGCCGGAGCTAACATGACAGCTAAGGTTGCTTCTGATACACCTGCTCGTTACGGTGATCATATTAAGCTTGCCTTTGATCCACATAAGATTCATGTATTCGATAAGGAAACAGAATTGACAATTACTAACTAGTTCGTTAAAATTATATAGTTGTAAATGATGAAACCGGGTGTGAGGATTTACACCCGGTTTTCTAATCGGAGGAAAACCCATGCTGTCAAATCAGAGATTACAGAATTCATTAAATGAGATCCAAGAGATCTGCCGTATGGAGACGGCACTTTTTGGAGCAAAAGGCAAACTGGTCGCCCACACGCAGGAGATTGAAGTGTCTCCGACATTGGAGCAGGTTGTGACGGAATTTGAGGAATCACTTGCAGAACGTCAGACCTATCAGGATCTTCATCTCTACAAGATCATGGTAGAGGGGGAGATGGAGTATGTGCTCGTCTGCCAGGTGCCGGATGAGACGTATGCGGTCTATGCACAGATGGCAGTCTGTCAGATCCGAAATCTTGTGATGAGTTTTGCGGAACAGTTTGACCGCAATAATTTTATACAGAATATTTTACTTGGAAATATGCTTATTGTAGACATCTACGGTAAGGCGAAGAAGCATCATATTCTCGCGGCACCGAGGGTGGCTTTTGTCATTGATACCGGTAATAAGAACAATGATGTTGCAATGGAACTGGTTAAGAATCTGTCCAATATTCGTGCGGGAGATTTTGTGACCAGTGTGGATCAGCACAGTGTGGTACTGATCAAGGATGTGTCCCACGTTGAGGAAGCGGATATGGAGGAAGTGCTTCGCGGTATCGCAGACAGCCTGGTGGACAACCTTCATATGGAGGCGATGATCAAGGTACGTGTCGGATACGGCAACGTTGTCATGCAGCTTCCGGAGATCGCGGAGTCCTATCAGGAAGCCAAGATGGCGCTTGAGGTGGGAAGAGTATTCTATGCGGAATACGATACGATTTCATATGGAAAATTAGGAATCGGAAGACTGATCTACCAGCTTCCGATGAGTTTATGTAATATGTTCATCAAAGAGGTATTCGGAGAGAGGATTCCGGAGATCTTAGATGATGAGGAAGCGATGTCGACCATCAACAAATTTTTCGAAAACAATCTGAATATTTCAGAGACAGCAAGACAGCTGTATGTTCACAGAAATACACTGGTCTACCGCTTAGAGAGAATACAAAAGGCAATCGGTCTGGATATCCGGACGTTTGACGATGCGATGACGTTTCGGATTGCGGTCATGGTCATCGCACATGTCAAGGACCAGAGTCGAACAGAGTAAGGAGTGCAAAATATGTCAGGATATGATGCAAGCAGCATAGCAGTATTAGAGGGACTGGAAGCAGTAAGAAAACGTCCGGGAATGTACATCGGAAGTGTTACTACGAAGGGACTGAATCATTTAATTTACGAGATTGTTGACAACTCTGTTGACGAGCATCTGGCAGGCGTGTGTGATACGATCTGGGTGACTCTGGAAGCGGACGGATCCTGCACCGTAGAGGATAACGGACGAGGCATTCCGGTAGGCATGCATGCCAAAGGCGTGTCTGCAGCACGTGTCGTTTTCTCCACGCTGCATGCCGGTGGTAAATTTGATAACAATGCGTACAAGACGAGCGGAGGTCTGCATGGAGTTGGTTCTTCGGTCGTGAATGCGCTGTCTACTTATATGGATGTACAGATCAGCAGAGAGGGCTACATCCATCATGATCGTTACGAGCGAGGTGTCCCGGTTCTTCCTTTGGAGAACGGACTTCTTCCGAAGATCGGTAAGACGAAGAAGACCGGAACGAAGATCAATTTCCTTCCGGATCCGGAGATCTTCGAGAAGACACGTTTCAAGGAAGATGATGTCAAAAGCCGTATGCATGAGACTGCTTATCTGAATCCGGCGCTTACGATCATCTATGAGGATCGCAGAAAGCCGGAGGTGGAGCATATTGAGTTTCATGAGCCGGATGGCATTGTTGGCTTTGTCAAGGATCTCAACAACAATCTTGAGGTACTTCATGATGTCATCTATTTTAAGGGTGAGAGCGAAGGCATCGAGGTTGAGGCTGCGTTCCAGTATACCAGTGAATTTCATGAGAATATCCTGGGATTTTGTAACAATATCTACAACTCGGAAGGTGGTGCACACCTGACCGGATTCAAGACGGCGTTCACAACAATCATCAATGCGTACGCGCGTGAACTTGGTATCTTAAAGGAGAAGGATGCCAATTTCAATGGCGCGGATGTGCGTAACGGAATGACGGCGGTCATCTCTATTAAGCATCCGGACCCTCGATTTGAGGGACAGACGAAGACAAAGCTCGACAATCAGGATGCCAATCGTGCAACCGCTAAGGTGACGAACGACGAAGTTCCGTTGTATTTTGATAAGAACTTAGAGACATTAAAGACCGTCATCGGCTGCGCGGAGAAGGCAGCCAAGATCCGTAAGGCGGAGGAGAAGGCAAGAACCAACCTGCTTACCAAGCAGAAATTCTCCTTTGATTCCAACGGAAAGCTCTCCAACTGTGAGAGCCGCGACGCATCCAAGTGTGAGATCTTCATCGTCGAGGGAGATTCCGCCGGAGGCTCTGCGAAGATGGCACGTAACCGAATGTATCAGGCTATCATGCCGATCCGCGGTAAAATTTTAAATGTAGAGAAAGCCAGTATCGACAAGGTTCTTGCCAATGCAGAGATTAAGACGATGATTAACGCGTTCGGCTGTGGCTTTTCGGAAGGATATGGAAACGATTTTGATATTACCAAGCTTCGTTACGACAAGATCATCATTATGGCGGATGCCGATGTCGATGGAGCGCATATTTCAACGCTCCTTCTGACGCTTTTCTATCGCTTTATGCCGGAACTGATCTTCGAGGGACACGTCTATGTGGCGATGCCGCCTCTGTACAAGGTGATTCCGTCGAAGGGCAAGGAAGAATATCTGTACGATGATGCAGCACTTGAAAAATATCGCAGAACCCATACGGGAAGCTTTACATTGCAGCGCTACAAAGGACTCGGAGAGATGGATGCCGATCAGCTTTGGGAGACGACATTAAATCCTGAGACACGTATGATGCGCCGCATCGAAATCGAGGACGGCCGTATGGCATCTGACGTAACTGCGATGCTGATGGGGACGGATGTGCCGCCACGTAAGGCCTTCATCTATGAGCATGCCAACGATGCTCAGCTTGATATATAAGATTGCAGGAAACTTCTCAGGTTAATTTACAAGGTTTTCAAGAGCCACGCGACATTTTCCTGATTTTCTCACTAGTGATCCAGAATTACGAATTTGTCGAGGCATTCATTTCACTTGTTTGATGATTTCTGTTCGCCAAAGTTTGGACAATTCCGCAGTCGGTTGTTCGCCGAGACATCAAATGCGTCCGTAGCATTTGTGTCCGGCGGACACCGACCCGGAATTGTTCAAACGTTGTCGTACACAAAATTCAAGTGAAATGAATACCGCTGACAAATTCAGCAATTCTGTCTCAAATCGTGAGAAAATCAGGAAAATGCCGAGCGGCTTCCGTGAAATATGTGAAAATAAAACCTGAGAAGTTTACAAAATAGTAGATAAAGAGAGGAACTGATTATGGAACAGAGTATCATCCAGACCGAATATTCGGAGTTGATGCAGAAATCCTATATCGATTATGCGATGTCTGTCATTATCGCAAGAGCACTGCCGGATGTGCGTGACGGACTCAAACCGGTACAAAGAAGAACGCTTTATGATATGTATGAGCTTGGAATCCGCTACGATAAGCCGTTTCGTAAGAGCGCACGTATCGTTGGTGATACCATGGGTAAATATCATCCGCATGGTGATTCATCGATCTATGATGCTTTGGTCGTTATGGCACAGGACTTCAAGAAGGGACTGCCTCTCGTTGACGGACACGGTAATTTTGGATCCATCGAGGGTGACGGCGCCGCTGCGATGCGATATACAGAGGCGCGTCTGCAGAAGGTAACGCAGGAAGCGTATCTGGCGGATCTTGACAAAGATGTCGTTGATTTTATGCCGAACTTTGATGAGACGGAGAAGGAGCCGGTCGTGCTTCCGGTCAAGGTGCCGAATCTTCTGATCAACGGTGCGGAAGGTATCGCGGTCGGTATGGCAACGTCGATTCCGCCACATAATTTCGGTGAGGTTGTGGACGGCGTCATTGCATATATGAAGAATCCGGATATCAATACGGCTGAGATGATGGAATACATCAAGGGACCGGATTTCCCGACCGGTGGAATTATCGCCAATAAGGATGATCTTCCTGCCATCTATGAGAGTGGTGTCGGCAAGATCAAGGTGCGCGGCAAGGTGGAAGTGGAGCAGGTCAAAGGCGGCAAGCAGCGCCTTGTGATCACAGAGATTCCTTACACGATGATCGGAGCCAATATCGGTAAATTTTTAAATGATGTCGGAAATCTTGTTGAGACGAAGGCAACTTCGGATATTGTGGATATCACGAACCAGTCATCAAAAGAGGGAATCCGCATTGTTTTGGACCTGAAAAAAGGCGCAGATGTCGAAGCGCTTAAGAATCTGTTATATAAAAAGACAAAGCTTGAGGACACCTTCGGCGTTAATATGCTTGCAGTAGCAGACGGCAGACCGGAGACGATGGGAATCGTGCCGATCATCCGTCATCATGTGCAGTTCCAGTATGAGATCGCAACGCGTAAATATAAGACGCTTCTTGCGAAGGAACTTGACAGGAAAGAGATTCAGGAAGGCTTAATTAAGGCTTGCAATGTCATTGACCTCATTATTGAGATCCTGCGAGGAAGCCGTAATATCAAGGATGCCAAGGCGTGTCTGACCGATGGTGTGACAGACAATATCACATTCAAGAATCCTGCATCCGAGATTATGGCGCAGCAGCTGCATTTTACGGATCGACAGGCGCAGGCAATCCTTGATATGCGTCTGTACAAGCTGATCGGATTAGAGATCGAAGCACTCATGAAGGAGCACGATGAGACACTTCTCAATATTGGAAAATACGAGGATATCTTAGAGCATCGTTCCTCCATGGCGAAGGTGATCATCAAGGAACTGCAGAATTTTAAGAAGCAGTATGCAAAGGAGCGCCGCACAGAAATTGACAACTTAAAGGAAGCCGTCGTTGTCGAGAAGAAGATCGAGGAGCAGGATGTTGTATTCCTGATGGATCGATTCGGATACGCCAAGACCGTGGATACGTCTGTCTATGAGCGTAACAAAGAGACGGCGGATGCGGAGAACCGTTATATCTTTACGTGCAAGAATACCGATAAGATCTGCATTTTTACCGATAAGGGACAGATGCATCTGCTGAAGGTACTTGATCTGCCGTACGGAAAGTTCCGTGACAAGGGAACACCGATTGACAATGTATGTAATTATGACAGTAAGGAAGAGAATTTCGTCTATATCGCAAGCTTAGAACAGGTAAGTTCACACCGGCTTGTGTTTGGAACCGCCCAGTCGATGCTTAAGGTTGTGGATGGCGCAGAGTTTGTGGTTGCCAAGAAGACGACCGCAGCAACGAAGCTCGCGGATGGAGACGAAGTGCTGACCGTTCGTGCGCTTGAGGGCGACGAGACACTTGTGATGTGCTCACACAAGGATATGTTCCTTCGTATTGACTGTGAACAGATTCCACAGAAGAAGAAATCCGCAGTTGGTGTGCGAGGAATGAAGCTGGCAGCCGGTGATACGTTAAAGCACATTTATGTATTGCATGAGGGCGAAAATGCAGAGGTTGAGGTCAAAGGTAAGATGATCGCTTTGAACCGTCTGCACATCGGAAACCGTGATACGAAAGGGGTACGAAAGTAACAATGATGACGTATGAGCAGGCATGTGACTTCGCGAAAAATGCGGCCAAAAGCGGCAGTATCTTAGGGCTTGACAGTATCCGCAGACTGATGGAGAAACTGTCGGATGTACAGGAACGCTTGCCGATCATTCATATTGCCGGAACGAACGGCAAGGGATCGGTCGGAGCGTATCTTGCGTCGATCTTTCGCGAGGCGGGCCTTCACGTAGCTCGTTATACGTCTCCGGCGGTCTTTACACCGCTTGAGGTCTTTACGTATGACGGCGAAAATATTACGGAAACAGAATATGGGGGGGTGATGTCACAGGTCAAAGATGCCTGTGACATTATGGTATCTGAAGGCAGGGAGTGCCCGACGATTTTTGAGATTGAGACAGCGGTGGCTTTCCTCTGGTTCTATGAGAAAAAGCCGGATGTGGTGCTTCTTGAGACGGGTATGGGAGGAAAACTGGATGCGACGAATCTGATCACGCATCCCCTGGCGAGTGTGATCACAAGCATCAGCATGGATCACATGCAGTTTCTCGGCGATACGATCGAAGCGATCGCACGCGCCAAGGCAGGCATTATCAAAGAAGGCTGCCCCGTGTATTGTGCTCCGCAGAGTGATGCGGTGCGAACTGTCTTACAGGAAGTGGCAAAGGAACGGAACGCGCCGATCCTTTTTACCGATCTTACCGGGGATCAGATTACGGAAGAGAAGCCGGGCAGGATGGCTTTTGACCATAAGCTTTCAACCGGGGAACGAATTTCACTTACAACCGTGATGGCAGGAACGTATCAGGTGAAAAATGCAGCACTCGCTGCAGAGGTTGCTTTTGCGATGCTTGGCGGGCAGATGAAAGGTACGTTTGCTTTAAAGGAAACACAAAGAATAGTGCAGCAATCAACAGAAGATGTATGTGAAATTATAAAGCGAGGGATCTTTCAGACGCGCTGGCCGGGAAGATTTGAGGTGGTAAGTGAGGATCCGTTTTTGATCATCGATGGAGCACACAATGAGGATGCAGCGGTGCAGCTTGCGGAAACGGTCGAAAACTGTTTTACAAATATGCGCTTAACTTATATAATAGGAGTATTGGCGGACAAGGAGCATGAGAAGATGCTTGAGATTATGCTGCCGTATGCGAAGAGAGTCTACACGGTTACCCCGGACAATGCACGTGCACTTGATGCGAAGTCTCTTGCGCAAGAAGCCGCAAAGTATTGTACAGATGTGCAGGATGTCGGTTCTGTGGAGCAGGCTCTTGTGCTTGCGTTAAGAGATAAGGATCCGGTACTTGCGTTCGGGTCATTGTCTTATTTAGGGGATTTAAAGAGAGCGTTTTATCAATACAAAGAGAGTTAGAAAGCAGGAAATCATGGATCAGGAAAAAATCAAAGAGGGTGTAAAGCTGATACTCGAAGGCGTGGGTGAGGATGTCACAAGAGAGGGACTCCTTGAGACCCCGGACCGTATCGCAAGAATGTATGAGGAGTTGTTTGCGGGACTTACGGCGGATGCGTCAGAGCATCTGGCTAAAACCTTTCAGGTAGACAATAATGAGATGGTGATCGAGAAAGATATCACATTTTATTCGATGTGTGAGCACCATCTGCTTCCGTTTTACGGCAAGGCGCATGTGGCATATGTTCCGGATGGCAAGGTTGTCGGAATCAGCAAGCTTGCGCGCACGGTGGAAGTGTTTGCAAGACGTCCGCAGATCCAGGAACGCATGACCGGGCAGATCGCAGATGCATTGATGCAGTGCCTGAATCCGAAGGGAGCGATCGTTCTCATCGAGGCGGAGCATATGTGTATGACGATGCGCGGCATCAAGAAGCCGGGCAGCAAGACGGTAACTTATGCAGCGCGCGGCGTGTTCGAAGAGAATAAAGAATTGTGTGACCGTTTTTTTCAGTTAGCCAGATAAGGAAAGAGTAGTTATGAGAATTGGAAATCATGAGTTTGACATCAAAAACGATACTTATATCATGGGAATTTTAAATGTGACACCGGATTCTTTTTCGGACGGTGGCAGGTTTAATCAGATGGACGCAGCGCTTGCGCATACGAAGCAGATGATCGAAGAGGGTGCAACGATCATTGATGTCGGTGGAGAGTCGACGCGCCCGGGATATACGAAGATTTCGGATGAGGAGGAGATCGGACGTGTGGTTCCGGTGATCCGTGCAATCAAGGAACAGTTTGACATTCCGGTATCGATCGATACTTATAAGAGCGCGGTAGCGGAGGCTGCGATCGAGGCTGGCGCGGATCTGGTCAACGATATCTGGGGACTGAAATACGATCCGAAGATGGCGGATGTGATCGCGCGTCACGACGTGGCATGTTGCCTGATGCACAATCGTGACAATATGGATTACAATGATTTTATGGAAGATATGTTGAATGACCTGCGGGAGACGATCGCGATTGCGAAGAAAGCCGGGATTGCGGATGATAAGATCATGCTGGATCCGGGCGTTGGCTTTGCAAAGTCCTATGAGAACAATCTGGTGGCAATCCGTGAGGTAGGAAGACTGCATGAACTGGGCTATCCGATTCTTCTTGGAACATCAAGAAAATCCGTAGTCGGTCTGACACTTGATACCACAAAGGATGAGCGTGTGGAGGGCACGATGGTGACGACGGTGTACGGTGTGCAGCAGCACTGCGCATTTGTGCGCGTTCATGACGTAAAAGAAAATATGAGAGCAATCCGGATGACGTATGCGATTATGCGTGGCTTTCGGAAGAATGGATAATGATGGATTATATTAAGGTTACAGGATTAAAAGTATATGCATACCACGGAGTGCTTCCGGAGGAACAGAAGAATGGGCAGGATTTCTATATCAATGCCCGTCTTTTCTATTTTATGAGAAAACCGGGACAAAGCGATGCACTTTCGGACGCGCTCAATTATGCCGAGGTGTGTGAATTTATCGGAAAAACTTTTACGGAGAAACGCTTTGACCTGATTGAGGCTGCGGCTGAGTATCTGTGCAGAAAGCTTCTGCTGGAATTCCCGGTTCTTGCGGAAATTGAACTTGAACTCAGAAAGCCGCATGCGCCGATCCCGATGGAGTTTGCGGATGTGTCGGTCAATATGAGACGCGGATGGCATAAGGCGTATGTCGCTGTGGGATCCAATATGGGAGACTCTAGACAACTGATCGAAGATGGAGTTGCCAAGCTGAGAAATCATGAGACAATTCGTAATTTTAAGGAGTCGAAGCTTCTTGTCACGAAGCCTTACGGACCGGTGGAGCAGGATGATTTCTTAAACGGATGCGTTTCTTTTGAGACGCTTCTTGATCCGGAGGAACTTCTTGCAGTACTGCATAAGATTGAGACGGAAGCGAACCGGGAGCGAAAGATTCACTGGGGACCACGGACACTTGACCTTGACATTATCTTTTACGACAAGCTGGTTTATGAGAGTGAGGATCTGGTGATTCCGCATGTGGATATGCAAAATCGGCAGTTTGTACTTGTGCCGCTTATGGAGCTTGCACCAAACTATCGCCATCCACTTCTTGGACTTACGGTGGCGCAGATGTCAGAGAAACTGAGGACAGAGGAAGAAAAATAGATGAAAGCAATATTATTTGACCTCGATGGAACACTTATTGATTCGTCGGAAGGTATTACAAAGTCGACACAGTATGCGCTCGCGCATTATGGAATCATAGAGAATGATCTGTCGAAATTTTATAAATTTATCGGACCGCCGCTTGTGGTCAGTTTTAAGAAATATTATGATTTCCCGGAAGAACAGGCTGTTGAAGCGGTTGCCGTATACAGAGAGCGGTATAACAAGATCGGACTGTTTGAATGCAGTCTGTATCCTGGTGTGCGGGAGTGCATCGAAAAATTAAAGGCGCAGGGGTATCTGATCGGTATGGCTTCCTCGAAGCCGGAAGTATCGTGCCGCAGAATATTAGAGCATTTCGGTATTCTGGAATTGTTTGACGATGTGGTCGGTGCGACTTTTGACGGACGGATTGACACGAAGGAAGAGGTCTTAAATGAAGTGATGCGCCGCTGGAGCGATGTGCCGAAAGATGAGATGTGTCTGATCGGCGATACCATGTTTGATGTGGAAGGCGCGAATCAGGTTGGTATCCGGACAGTTGCGGTCACCTTCGGATTTGGCAATGTACAGGAAATGGTAGAAGCCGGAGCAGTGGCAGTCTGCGACGATATGGAGAAGTTGCCGGATATTGTTGCTGCATTATAGGAATATGGAAGAATTGCTGGAACGTTTAAAGTTACCGGTTTCGTAGACTGGAAATGATTGAAAACGCCAGAGTGAAGATAGAGAGGAAACAGGATGAACGAGAAAAAGAAGAATCCGGCAGTACAGATCTGGTATGTTGCATACCCGTTTTTGTTTTACTATGCCGTATCCATTATTGTGATGTCGCTTTGTACAATTATCATGGGAGACAGTCAGGCGCATTTTGTTGCGCGCCAGCTGGTCACAACGCTTGTAACGATTCCGTTTATGATGCCTTTCTATAAGCAGGACCGGGCGTTAGCAGGACGCGAAGGAATCCATGACTGGTTTAACGGGGAGAAGCTTTGCATGATCGGGGTATCCATTCTTATTGTTGCATGTATCAGTATCTCGTTAAACAACATTATTTCGATGACTCCGCTCGTTACTGCATCCCTGGGATACCAGGAGGCGAATGCCAACTTTTACGGAAGTACGTTAGTGCTTGAACTGATCAGTTCAGCACTGATGACACCGATTCTTGAGGAGCTGGTATTTCGTGGGATATTGTTTACAAGACTTAAGATTATGCTTCCGAAAATTCCGGCAATTGTGGTGTCTGCGTTGATTTTCGCAGCGGTGCATTTTAATATCGTCCAGTTTATCTATGCATTTCTGCTTGGAATTGTTCTTGCAATCCTGATGGATCAGGCGGATCATGTGTATCCGGCAATCATCGGGCATATTACAGCGAACCTGATCGCAGTACTTCGGACAGAGACGGGAATTTTAGAACAGACGATGGATAAAAGCGTATTTGCATGGGTGATATCGGTTGTCTTGCTGGTTGTCGGAGTTGGCGTCTTGGCGATCGGGATAAGAAATAAAAAAGGGTAGTAAAAGATTAGATATAGGAAAGTGATAAAAAGGGAAATGGTAAAAGGAGAAGATTGTGTTGGATACAGGTAGGACAGTTGATCGTCTGGAGCAGAATTATCAAATGTTACAGTTTCTGGACGAAAGTACCGACGAGTATCTCTTTGTTGCGGATCTTTTAGAAGAACGGATCCGGATTGTTCTGGTTTAACCGTTTACACACGAATCTGAAGGATGCGATGGAAGCAGGAAAATCAGGAGTGTTTTTATTGCTTGGTGCAGATCGGCTTCAGGATATCAATGCAAAGTATGGTCGTGGATACGGAGATTGTGTGCTCAAGAAGATGGCTGAACTGATTGAGGCAAATGTCGAGACTAAGTTTCAGGTTTTTCGAAGTGGTGGGGACTGCTTCGGTGTTAATCTGGTCGGATACTCGATGGAGCAGTGCAGGGAGCTATATCAAAAAATACAGGAAAGTGTTGCATCACTTGGCACTTTTTCTGCCGGTGCAGTTTATCAGTATTCTTGAGACAACGGGACTGATCGTTCCGGTTGGAAACTGGGTATTAAAGGAGGCGATGGCGCATTGTGCACAGTGGCGCAAATCCAATCCGAAGCTTCGCATGAGCATTAATTTATCTTATATCCAGCTGGAACAGGAAGCGTTGAGTGAATATATTTATGGGCTTTTAGAGGAGTATGAGCTTCCGGGTGACGCTATTATTCTTGAATTGACGGAAAGCGTACAGCTTCAGGATTATACGAAGTACAATCAGCTTTTCTATCAGTGGAACAAGCGTGGAATACAGATTTCGATGGATGATTTCGGAACCGGATATTCGAGTCTCGGATATCTTAAGAGTCTTGCAATTGACGAAATCAAGATTGACCGCTGCTTCGTGGATCATATCCATATGAGTGCATATAATTATCGGCTGCTTGGCAATATTCTTGAACTTGCGCGCAGCAGCAGTATTCGTGTTGTGTGCGAAGGCGTTGAGACGGTTGATGAATTAAAGACATTGGCAGAACTTGCGCCGGAAGAACTACAGGGATTCTATTTCAGTAAGCCTCTTTGTGCGGAAGAGTTTACCGAGCAGTATGTTCTTGCGCATCAGAAAGAAGAGGGGTGGAAGCAGTTAGGTCAGGCGATTGACCAAAGCTTTGTGGAGCCTGAAAAGGAAAACGATTATAAGGCACTTCTGGATCAGATGGATGAAGTGGTCTATGTTATGGATGCCGACAGTTATGAGCTTTATTATATGAACAATCTTGCGAAGCGTTTGACCGGTGCGATCGATTATGCCGGACGGAAGTGTTATGAGATTATTGAGGGACGCGATAAGCCGTGTGAGAATGCTCATGTGCCATAAAGAAACACGCAAGAATTTGATTGACAGCATCCACTATTCCATAGCAACAGCGAGTTGCTTGTTAAAATACGGTTTGCAGTTTTATAATAAATAATAACATATTCCTTAGGAGGGACAGACATGGAAACACGAGATATTCTCAAGAATTTGCGTGAAAAAAATAAACTTACAAAAAGTCATTTGAACGGTACTACAAAATGAGAAAAAGCGCTTGACTCTACATCTGTTGTAGATATTATAATATTGGTAGTTTAACAAAAAAGAAGGATTAGGCAATATGGAAAAGAACCTTACTACCGGCAGTGTGTTCAAAAATGTTGTATTATTCTCATTGCCGTATCTGCTCTCGTATTTTCTTCAAACGCTCTATGGCATGGCTGACCTATTTATCATCGGACAGTTCGAGGGTGTAGCCAGTACTACCGCTGTTTCTATCGGCTCACAAGTGATGCACATGCTTACGGTTATGATTGTAGGGTTATCGATGGGAACAACCGTCAGCGTCGGCCAGGCGGTGGGGGCAGGAGATCGAAAACAGGCAGCGCATAACATCGGGAATACGGTAATATTGTTTCTGGTGGTTTCCATTGCACTTACGGCCATCCTGTTATCCCTTGTTCATCCCATTGTCGTTGCCATATCTACGCCAACGGATGCGGTGAGTGGTACGGTCACCTATTTGACCATCTGCTTTATCGGGATTCCGTTTATTACATCCTACAACATTATCAGTTCTATTTTTCGAGGGTTGGGCGACAGCAAAAGCCCGATGTGCTTTATTGCCACAGCCTGTGCTGCCAACATCGCTTTAGACTATCTTTTTATGGGTGTGCTGCACCTTGGGCCTGCGGGCGCAGCCCTTGGTACAACTCTCTCTCAGGCAATCAGTGTAGTTGTTTCCCTGACCGTTATTTTGAAACGCAGGAGCATCGTTCTGAAAAAAAGCGACTTCAAGCCTTGCCGTGCGGTCATGGGGAAAATTTTGGGGATCGGCATCCCGATTGCGTTTCAGGACGGCCTGATTCAAGTTGCTTTTATTATTATCACGATTATTGCCAATCAGCGTGGACTGAATGACGCAGCGGCAGTCGGGATTGTGGAGAAAGTGATCAGTTTTCTCTTTTTGGTCCCCTCCTCTATGCTGTCTACCGTTTCTGCCTTGGGAGCGCAAAATATCGGTGCGGGCAAACCGGAGCGGGCCATTCAAACGCTGCGCTATGCGGTGATGCTCGCCGCAGGCTTTGGCGTGCTTGCTTCTATCGCGATCCAGTTTACAGCGGAAGGCATCGTTTCGCTGTTCACTGATCCCAGCACTGCGGACGGAGCGGCGGTGGTCCGTTTCGGCGGCCAGTATCTGCGTGGTTACATTTTTGACTGTATTTTTGCTGGCATTCATTTTAGTTTTAGCGGCTTTTTTTGCGCATGCAGGAAATCCGGCCTGTCGTTTTTACACAATATTCTCGCCATTGTATTGATGCGTGTGCCTGGCGTTTATGTGACCTCAAAATTATTCCCGGCAACGCTTCTCCCGATGGGACTGGCTACCGCGGCAGGCTCACTGCTATCGGTCGTGATCTGCCTAATCGCCTTTGGAGTCATACGGCGCAAATCAACGCTTGTTCTGGTGGAGGAGTAAGATATGGATCGGAAAAATCTTTTCCCAATAGGTGAAGTGTCAAAATTGTTTCATATCAGTGTTAGTAGTTTGCGGCACTATGAACATATCGGTTTGCTTACACCAGAATACATTTCCTCAGATTCTGGCTATCGTTACTATGGCACCGAACAATTTGAAGTACTCAACACAATCAGGTATTTGCGGGCATTGGATATGCCTTTGGCCGAGATTGAGGACTTTCTCAAAAATAAGGATATCAGCCGTATTGAGGAAAAGTTGTTACAGCAAAAGCATGCAGTCCTGAAAAAGCAACAAGAATTACAACGTATAGAACAAAAGATTAACCACCGCTTAAATTGGCTGCGAGACGCACAAAGTGTGCCTTTGGATACCGTTTCCTTAATAGAGCTTCCGTCCTGTCGCATTGTTTGGGTAGATGCTCCACTGAAAGTAGATGGCTCTCTTGATATGGAAGTGCCGATTAGAAAGCTGGATCAATCTGATGCCGAAGCCGTTGTATTTCTTGGAAAGGTCGGACTTGGCATTTCCGCGGAACATTTGCAGCAATCAATAGTAAATCGTTATGACAGCATTTTTCTAATACTGGATCAAGAGGACATTTATACAGGTGAAACCATTACTCTTCCCAAAACACTTTGTGTACGGCTGCGTTTTCGAGGCAGTCATATAGAAGCTCCAGCGCACTATGAAAAGCTCCTTGACTACATCACAAAAGAACAGATACAGATTGTTGGTTTTTCGCGAGAAATCACGCTCATAGACTATGGCATTACTAATGACAGTGAAAAATTTGTGACTGAAATATGTATTCCGGTCAAGTGCAGATAAGAAGGGCATAAAATGAGATTTGTTGTTAAAAAAGAAATTTTTGAAGAACTGCCGAGTGCCTGTTTTGGTGTTGTTATGGCAAAAGGCATTGATAATAATAACGCATACCCAGAGATTGAACAATTTTTAGATGAAAGTATCCAAGCTGCAATGCAGCGTTTTGAGGGAAGAAAAGTCAAGGAAGATCCGGATATTTTACCATATCGAGAAGCATTCCGAGCCTTGAATATCCTATCCAATATCGTACTGAATGAATTGGACTGATGGGTGGCCTCCCCATGGGAGAACATGCCCACTCACTACGAGTACAAAACCAGACAGAATTTCTCATGTGCCATAAAGTAACACAAAAAACAACAGACAGCCGCCACAATTCCGTAATGATTGATGCTTGACAGACTCCTTCAAGTTCGCTATAATAATAAACGCAAAACTTTAGTGGACTTTTCCGGATTCGGTCATCTTTTTGCCACACAGCTATCTTGTGATAGTTGTGTGGCTTTTTTGTTGCCTGTATCTCAGAAGTATTAGCAGAATGGAGGACTATATCTGTATGGGAAAAAATTTTTTGTCTCTTATCAAGACGTGCCGTAGTGTACGGGCTTATAAATCGGAATCGGTCCCTTCCAAGGCTTTGGACGCTGTACTGGAAGCAGGGACTTATCCGGCCCAGGAAGTCGGTCAGCCCGCAGCACGCAAACAAAACTATATTGTTCGGACAATTTGTGGAGAAGAGGGAAAGCATGCAGACCAATAACAAAATGGCGGTCGCGCCCGTTGGAAAGCTCATCTGGCAAATGTCGATACCGCCGCTGATTTCCATGTTCCTGCAATATTCCTATAACCTGATAGACAGCGCGTTTGTGGCACGGTTGAGTGAGAATGCACTGATCGCTGTTTCTCTGGCATTCCCGATTACAACATTGATGAATGCGGCGTCTATCTGGATCGGTGTCGGCGTGAATGTGCTGATAGCAGGATATCTTGGACAGAAAAAGCAGGATGATGCAAATACAACCGTCACACATGGATTGTTACTGGCCTTTGGAATTGGTGCTTTGCTCAATCTTCTGGCATTATTGATTATGAAACCCTATTTTCGGGCATTCACCAATAATGAAGAAATTTATCAGCTGAGCATCGCCTATATGAGTGTGTGCTCCTTCATGCAAATTCCCAATATGGTGCATATCGCCATCCAGAAGATGATACAGGCCACCGGGAACATGGTCGCTCCCATGTGGTTCCAGATTGCAGGAGTGGTCGTTAATTTTGTATTTGACCCACTCCTAATTTTTGGCATTGGTGTTTTCCCACCTATGGGAATCCGCGGCGCTGCGGTGGCTACTGTTGCGGGCTATTCAGTATCCATGATTTTGGCATTTGCTTTGCTGCTGGGCAAAAAGCAGAAAGTGCAGGTAAAAATCAAAGGCTTTCATTTGCAAAAGCAGATGATCCGCCGTATTTTTGCCTTTGGCCTGCCATCTTTTATTATGAACGCCCTCAGTTCGTTTATGGTGACGTTCGTCAATCTGTTCCTGGTGGCGTATTCCGATACGGCGATTGCTTTCTTCGGTGCGTATTTTAAGGTGCAGCAGCTGATCGTTATGACAGTAAACGGCTTGATTCAGGGCTGTTTGCCTATTATGCGGTTTAACTACGGCGCAGGCAACAGCGAACGGCTGCATTCCGCTTTCCGATATGGAACTGTTTTGGTCACCGGCATGATGATACTGGGGACATTGGCCGTCATCCTTTTTCCAGCACAGATTTTGGGATTGTTTACGGCGTCGGAAACCATGCGCTCCTTTGGGATATCCGCTATGCGGATTATGGCGGCAAGCTATCTGTTTTGCGGTCTCTCTACTATGATTTCCACCTATTTTCAGGCTACGGAAAAAGTAGGTTCCAGCATGGCAATCCAATTATGCAGGCAGATGCTTTTCCTTGTTCCCGCCTTATGGTGCCTGGACAAATTGTTCCATCTGAACGGAATCTGGCTTGCATTTCCGGTTGCCGAAACTGCCACTTTGCTCGTTGCTCTTGTGATGATGGCATGGCATCGCCGCAAAAATATCTCATAACGTGTTCCAGGGAGGAAAAATGATGAACGACACTTTCATGAAAGAGAAACCGGTATTACCGCTGATTTTATCCATGTCCCTGCCTATGGTGTTATCCATGCTGGTCAATTCCCTCTACAACATTGTGGACAGTTTTTTCGTCGCGCAGATCAGCGAGGAGGCTATGACGGCATTATCGTTGGTTTACCCGGTTCAAAATTTTATCAATGCTGCCGGAATTGGATTTGGCGTTGGCATCAATGCAGCGATCGCCTTCTATCTGGGCGCGGGGGATCACAGAAAAGCGGATCAGGCAGCCACGCAGGGACTTGTGCTTGCCGTGATTCATGGCGTTGTTATGACAGTCTGCTGTATTACAATCATGCCGGTTTTCCTGCGGATGTTCACTTCATCCGAAGCGGTCATTGAACTTGGCGTTCGCTATTCTGTCGTTGCGTTCGCCTTTACACTCATTGTTACCGTCAGCATGGCGTTTGAGAAATTGTTCCAGGCAGTAGGAAACATGAAAACGACCATGATAAGCCTGATGTGTGGGTGCATCACAAACATTGTCTTAGATCCCGTTCTGATTTTTGGCTATGGCCCATTCCCGGAAATGGGAATCAAAGGCGCTGCGCTGGCGACCGGCATCGGACAGGTTCTGACGCTGACGATTTACCTTGTAGTCTATCTTGCGCGGCCAATTCGTGTGCATATCCGCAGGCAGTACATTCTCCCCAGCAAAAAGATGGTAATAAAGCTGTACTCCATTGGCATTCCCGCAACCCTGAATCTCGCGCTTCCGTCTCTTTTGATTTCGGCGCTCAATGCGATTTTGGCGGCATATTCCGAAGTGTATATTCTGGTTTTGGGAATCTATTACAAATTGCAGACATTTGTCTATCTTCCAGCGAATGGCATTGTGCAGGGGATGCGCCCCCTGATCGGCTATAACTACGGCGCGGGGGAACACCAACGGGTCAGCCAGATCTTTAAGATCGTTTTGTGCATGAGTGGTATCATTATGGTGTTTGGGACAGTAATATGTCTGCTGATCCCCGGACAGTTGATGGGGCTGTTTACCCACACAGAAGCGACGATTCAAGCCGGGGAAACCGCCTTACGCATCATCGGGGCCGGGTTTATCGTCTCGGCGGTTTCTGTTACATCTTCCGGCGCATTGGAGGGACTTGGGAAAGGAACTCCCTCCTTACTGATTTCCCTTTGCCGGTATGTAGTGGTCATCATCCCGGCTGCGTTTTTACTCAGCAGGTTTTTCGGAGCGGTTGGCGTCTGGAATGCGTTTTGGATCACGGAAGTGATCGCCGCGGTCATTTCCCTTATCATTTACCGCAAGGCAATAGCACAAAGCCAGCTGAGCCAGTCAACAGTAAAATGAACGTTGCTTTGCGCCGCCGTTGACAGCCCCGCCCGTCTTTGCTGTTCGGTAATCAAGAGGGCGACAGCACGGAGTGCTGCCGCCCCGCACTATTATTCAGAGAGGGGGAATTTCCATGACCGAGATATCCTTGAAAACCGGGAGTACATGGGCTGTTTGGTGAACTTTAAGACGGAGAAACCGTCCTACAAGACCAAGCACAGCATAGAAAATCCCATTGAGAAACAGGCAATTTTCGAGAACCACCATGAGCCTATCATCGACACCCAGACATGGGAGCGTGTGCAGGAATTACGCAAACAGCGCAAGCGTCCGAACCGCTATGATGAAGTGGGCTTGTTCTCTGGTATGCTCTCTTGCGCGGACTGCGGCAGCGTCATGTATCAGCAGCGTTACCAGACCGATAAGCGGAAACAGGACTGCTATATCTGCGGGAACTACAAGAAGCGCACCCATGACTGCACCGCACATTTTATCCGCACCGACCTTTTGACTGCGGGCGTTCTCTCCAATCTACGGAAAGTGACGAGCTATGCGGCAAAGCATGAAGCCCGGTTTATGAAGCTGCTGATCGAGCAGAACGAGGACGGCGGCAAACGCCGGAACGCCGCCAAGAAAAAGGAACTGGAAGCTGCCGAAAAGCGTATCGGTGAACTTTCCGCTATTTTCAAGCGGCTGTATGAGGACAGCGTAAGCGGTCGCATTTCTGACGAGCGTTTCACGGAGCTTTCGGCAGACTATGAAGCCGAACAGCAGGAATTGAAAGAGCGTGTTGCCAGAATACAGGCGGAGCTTTCCAAAGCACAGGAAGCCACGGTTAATGCGGAAAAGTTTATGAAAGTTGTCCGCAAGTACACCAGCTTTGAGGAATTGACCCATACCCTGCTGCGGGAGTTTATTGAAAAAATCGTTGTCCATGAGTGCAGCTATGACGAGAACGGCACACGCAGACAGGACATTGATATTTATTACAGCTTTGTCGGCAAGGTAGAACTTCCCGACGAATAATGCCCGACCTATCCGACACAGTAGCTAAGTGCCGGATAGGAACGGCAAAAAATTTTACACTTCTATTGCTTCTTTATCACACACAAATAAATTGTTACCGGAGTAAGCTTACGGATCAGAATGCATTGATCAGGTGGGATCATAATCTTTTTTTGAAGTCTGATATGTTGATGGAAGACAAGATGATCATTTGGAATGGAAAGCCTGCAGTATTAAGACTTGGAATTGATGTATCGCATTTGCAGTAGATAAACGCGCAGAGTAGTACTACCGAGGAGGGAGTATTATCCTGCGCGTTTGCTTGGAATGACTATAAAATACGACAAAAATAATATACCTCACATAAAATACTTTTACTTTATTTAGGAATGCCTGGACATATAATTTGAGTGTATTGATTTAGAGGAACTTTTAAGAACGGATTAACAGGGAAGGAGGAGAGAGGTTTATCTATGGGGAATCCTGTTCAAAAAGGCAAAGGTTATTTGGGAGGCTTATATAATGAGAAGAAAATTAAAGTGGGGTAAGACGGTGCTTGCGATTGCACTTGCAGGAGCAATGTCGGTTACTTCCGTTAATCTGCCATCGTTTTCTGTCTTTGCGGCAGAGCAAAATGAGCAGGGAGCGCAGACAAGAAGTGAGACTAAAATCACAAATTTGGCATTTCCTACGAATGAAGTTGATATTTCCTCACAGGGGGCATATGCGATTGCTTTTGATTCATTGATCGTAAATGGTGAAGATAAAGTTTTGGGAAGTTCGCTTCAATCTTCTGAGCGTTTAAAATGGTATATCGATCCAAAAGCAGATGGTAATTTTGTTGAGTTGGGACATGAAGGATCTGGATTAACTTGGGGTACTAATTATGGTTGGGATGGTGCACAGCCGAACGGAGGTTTCTGGTTTAACCCAATTAAGAATACGGTTATCATTAAAGTTGAATTGGCGGACAATCCTTCTGTTTATGCGGAAATCAAACTCGTGATTGATGATTCAGTATCGGAAAAGGGTGCAGAATATGACTTCACAAAAGATAACTCGGCATATGATTATGCAGATCCTGGAAAAAATAAAGCCGGTTATGATCTGGTATGGTCAGATGAGTTTGACGGAAATTACGGGGATGCAAAGGTTGATTCAGATACCGGCTTGAACTTAGTTAATTGGTCCTATCAGCTTGGTGATGGATCGGAAGTTGGTAATCCGGGATGGGGAAACAACGAGAAACAGTCTTATACCAGAAATAAGAAAAATATCGCAGTAAATGAAGATTTAAATGCTGATGGTCATGGAGACGGAATGCTTCGTCTGACCGCTTCTTATGAAGCAGATGGCTATAAAAACGGATCTGAGGGATCCAAAGACTATACCTCCGCAAGAATTCGTACGACATCAAGAACCAATGAGGCGTTGTTTACAACAACATACGGATATATAGAAAGCCGTATGGCTCTTCCTGCAACAAAGGGAGCCTGGCCGGCATTCTGGATGCTTCCGCAGAGCACGGACATCTATGGAAACTGGCCAGTATCCGGAGAGATTGATATTATGGAAACCTGTGGAGCTTTTACAGACGGAGCAAATAATAAAGCTTGCGGAACACTTCATTGGGGAGCACCAGAGCATGTTTACAAAGGAAGTGGATATGTAGATCTGAAATCCGATTACAATTATTTCCACACTTATGCTATTGACTGGGAACCGGGAAAGATTACCTGGTATTATGACGGTGTTGCTGTTAATACTTTGCAGAACTGGGAAAGTATGATCTCAGGATCGACGGATTCTCTTTCTTACGATGCACCATTTGATATGCCTTTCTATATTCTTTTAAATTTGGCAGTTGACAGTGGTCAGTTTGGTGGAGATGTTAACCGTGCGACATTTCATGATGATATTAACATGTATGTTGATTATGTTCGTGCATATCAGAAGACAAAAGGATATGCGGAATCGGTTGACAGAACCGCATCAGACAATGCTAAGACTGATTGGGATGAGTATGAAGGTGTTAACCAGATCGCAGATGTTACTGCATCAAGTTTAGATGCGAATGGATTTGCTTCAGATAACGATTCCGATGCATCCAAGTGGTATCTTTCATATAATGCGAATAACACCGGAGGTAAAGCAACACTTGATTCATTTAAGGCTGACAGTGGTAAGACATGGGCCAAGGTCGGTATCTCTGAAGCCGGATCTCAGGATTATTCGGTTCAGTTGATCGGGCATTACAATGCCAAGGCCGGATATGTGTATAAGGTATCGTTTGATGCATATGCAGATGGAAATATGGTTGGAAAATCTGTTAATACGGATTCTAAAGAGTGGGCCGGTTGGAGTACAAACGGCATTCAGTCCTATGAATTGTCTTCGACACCTCAGCATGTGGCATTCACATTTGAGCAGAAGTCGGATTTCGAAAAATGCCGTATTGAGTTCAATTTGGGATCAAAAGCAACCGGCAATGTTTATATTTCAAATGTAAAAGTCGAAATTGTAAATCCGGAATCCATTAATGGTGATGCTGGTCGTAAGCCTTTATCTAATGGTGATGTTATTTATAACGGAACCTTTGATCAGGGAAGTGTACATGTCGGTGGCTGGGTAGCTGCAGAAGGAACATCTTTAAGTGTTCCTCGTTATACGATAGAGAAGATTGCAGATTCTGATGTGAGTGTTGTTGATACGGCTTCCACATTGAACAAGTTTGAGAATCTTAATAATGGTGGAGTAAAATATTACGAGCGCCGTGCGCAGATTTCTTCAACGTCCGGAGCACCATGTATTTACCAGCCTGGAATCGAACTGAAGGCAGACGGATATACGTTAAATTTTGATATGTATAGTAAGAATGCTACAACGGTTCAGGCAGCAATCTATTCGGTGACAGAAGACGGGAAGCCTGGAACAAAGATGCTCGAGTCACCGGTTGTTAATTACATAGCAGGAAGTGGAGTAAAGAATTACAAATGGGCGTTTAGAACCCCTCGTGCACTTGCCAATGCAGCACTCGTTCTGACATTTGGTGATGGTGCTTCCGTTCAGATCGATAATGTATCCATGATTGGAAATTCTCAGGCAGAAGTTGCAGATGAGAATCCGGTAAATGCTGCTACACAGTGGAATGCAAACGGAGCGGATGGCGGAGCGGCAACCGATGCCGGTATTGAAAACGGAGTACATAAGTTTACAGGAATCAAGAGTGGTTCTAACTGGTATTCTCCGCAGATTACGAGCGCACAGTTTAAGACTCTGGCAGGCGTAAAATATAAGATGACTGCGAAGTTAAAACTGGAGGGAACCTCAAACAATAAAGTATCGTATATCGTGCAGAATCAGGGAAGCTGGGAGGTTGTTCAGGATAGGACAGAGATTGATCTTACAACATTAGGAGAGCCTGATGAAGATGGATTTTATACCTATACGACTACCATTCAGTGTCCGAATGCAACGTATAACAATGTAGCTCTTAATTTTGGTCTTGGTTTTAGTGAGGCAACTAACGCAACATTTTACTTTAAAGATGTTACATTAGAATTAGACAAGTCCGACGATTCCGGTTCAACATCGGGCGATGATATGGGTAAGACAGAAACCGGTATTGAAATTAATTATGTATTGGGGGCAGATGATGCAGTCAATGCGGATGCAAATCCGTTCTATTACACAAAGGGAGCTGGAAAGATTGTATTAGTGGCTCCTTCAAGAGAAGGATATCTGTTTGCAGGATGGACACTTGCAGCTGACAGTACGGACTACATTACAGAAGTTTCAACAGATGCAGATTCGATTACTGTATATGCACATTGGACCAAAAGAACCGATGCACAGATTCCGGTTATCGGCAAGCAGCCTGTAGCTGTAAAATGTAACGTAGGTGGAAATGCAACACTGCGCATCGACGCAAATGCATCAGATAACGGAAATTTATCTTATCAGTGGTACAAGAACAGCGCTGCAAAGATTAAGAAAGCCACACCAATCGAAGGTGCAACAGAAAGCAGTTATGCAGTGGAGACATCGGCTTCTGGAATGACATATTATTTCTGTGTTGTAACAAACACAAATGATGCAGTTAACGGAACCAGAACCGCAACAGTAACTTCTGATATTGTAGCAGTTGAAGTTACAGCGAAAACAAGTGAGCCGGATCATTCAGAGCCGACAAAGCCAGCAGATTCTGTTTCACCGAAAGATGATACGTCATCCGCAGATGCAGATCATAAGCCAGCCGGAACCATCACTGGCGTAAAGAACAGTTATACCGTTAAGACCGGTTCCAAGAGCTTTACGATTAAGGCTGAGGGATACGGTGATATTACATTTGCTTCTTCTAACAACAAAGTGGCAAGTATTGATCCAAAGACTGGTAAAGTAAAAGTCAAGGGACCTGGTATTGTTAAGATTACGATTAAAGCATCCGGAGACGATACGCATGCAGCAGAAACCAAGGTGATCACGATCAAGGTTGCTCCAAAGAAAGCAATGGTTAAGTCGGCAAAGTCTAAGGAAGCAAGACAGCTGACGATCCGTTGGAAGCGCGATGCACAGGTTAGCGGATATGAGATTCAGTACTCAACAAGCAAGAATTTCAAGAACGCAAAATCTGTGACAGTTGGTAAGAATAAGACAACAAGTAAGTCGATTGACAATTTGAAGTCAGGAAAGAAATATTATATTCGGATTCGTTCTTACAAGACCGTTGGTAAAACAAAGTTAAACGGAAGCTGGAGCAAGACGGATATCGCAACAACGAAATAAGTAGTACAACAGGCGCAGAGATTCTCTGCGCTTGTTGTGCTCTTTTTGGTTGTCGGAAAAGGAGAAAGAGGATATAATACGAAAAGAGATAGTAATGATAAGGACGGACAATTGCGATGAAAACGATTGACAACGATATTAAGGCGGGCGAATACAAGCAGGCATATCTGCTATATGGCGAGGAGCAATACCTGATCCGCCAGTATCGCGATAAATTGAAGAAAGCGATGGTTGCCGAAGACGATACGATGAATTTCTCGGCATTCGAGGGAGCAGACATCAACCAGAAGGAGATCATCGATCTTGCAGAGACGCTGCCTTTCTTTGCGGACCGCAGAGTGATCTTGATCGAGGACAGCGGGCTTTTTAAGAAGAGTGCAGAAGAACTTGCCGACTATATGGCTTCGGTTCCGGAGACCACTTACTTTATCTTTGTTGAGAAGGAAGTGGACAAGAAGACGAAGATGTACAAGGCGGTCAATAAGATCGGAAATGCGGTAGAGTTTACAAGGCAGACGGACGAGACTCTGATGCGCTGGGTAAATGGTCGTATTCGTAAAAACGGCAAGAACATTACGGGCGATGCGTACGCGCTTTTTATCCGGAAGACCGGAACGGATATGGAGAATATTGACAGAGAGCTCGAGAAGCTTCTCTGCTATACGATGGAGAAGGATTTCATCGATGTGCATGATGTCGAAGCAATCACAACCGAGCAGACGGAGAACAAGATCTTCGATATGGTGGATGCGGTGGCTGCGCATCAGCAGCGGAAAGCACTGGATCTCTATTATGATCTGCTTGCGCTCAAGGAGGCACCGATGCGCATCCTCTATCTGATCACGAATCAATTTCAGCGTCTGATGGTTGTGAAAGCGATGACAAACCAGGGATTTTCCAACCGCGATATCGCTCCGAAGGCGGGATGTCCGGAGTGGGCGGTCAAGAAGTATCAGTCGCAGTGCCGCGCTTTTCATATGGAGCAGTTGAAGAAAGCGATTGCGGATGGTGTGGAGTATGAGACGGCAGTCAAAACCGGGCGCATGAATGATCAGATGGCGGTGGAGTTATTTATTGTGACTTACAGTAAGCAGGCGGAGAGATAAACAGAGAAAATGCTGGAGTGGTTATATGAATGATCAGTGGAATATTGTTATATGTGATGACGATACGGTTTTCATTGAATTGCTGAAAAATTATATTGAGCGGGAAGCAGATAAGATAGGAGTGGTGTGTGAAATTGTATCCTACTCGGATGGAAATCTGTTATTGAAACAAAAAGCAATGAAGGGTGATTTGTATTTTATCGATATTGAGATGCCGGAATTATCAGGAATGGATCTTGCTGCATGGATTAAGGCACAAACACGGGAGGCGGAGATTATATTTGTAAGTAATCATGCAGAAGCAGTATTTGAATCTATTCGTTATGAACCGTTTCGTTTTATTCGAAAAGCGCATTTAAAAGATGAGTTGCCGGAGGCTTTTTGTGAATTGGTGAAAAAGAGGAAAAAGTATCAGGATACCATTGTTTTGTATACGCAGAAGCAACAAGTTTGTGTGGCTAAATCAAAAATTGTTTATGTAGAAAGTCAGGCTCATTATTTATTTTTTCATGTAATGAATGAGGATGGGAAAGAGTCACTCATTCGCTGCCGTGGAAAAATTTCGGATTATGAGTCATTTCTTATGACTCCGGATTTTTTGTCTCCGGGAAAAAGTTTTCTTCTAAATTGTGCGTATATTGAAGCTTTTTCGCTTAAGGAAATTGTTATGAAATCGGATCGTCATATCTCCGTCAGTAGAGATCGCAAAGAACAGATAAAACAGTTGTATATGCAATATATGAGGAGCAGAATACGTGGAATGGATTAGTGTCATTATAGAGATACTGGCTTGTGTGATTAGTTTTATAATTTGTGCAGCTGTTGTTAATACACAGTTTCAGAAGAGAGCGGTGTTGACATGGAAGTCGTGTTTTTTATGGGGACTATTGTATGTTGGTATCACCTATTTTGAAATTGGCTCAAATATCATATCGTCTGTTTTGGGAATGCTTCTATGTTTGTTTTTTGCGCAGATTTATTTCGAGGGAGCATTTATACGCAAGTTGGTTAGTATACTGTTGGTTAATGTGTCTACCATGATGATTGGCTTGGTATGTATACAAATGATTTCTGCAATCAGTGGAGTTTCTATTGAAACTCTTACACAATATGGAACGCCATTGAGGACAATCGAGGTATGCATTGTAAAGACAATTTGTATTTGGGTCACTTATATTGCACTGGGGATATTACATGAAAAAGAAGAGTGGAAAAGAGAAGAACTGATTATTGGATTGGTATTTTCAATCAGTTTCTTTTTCGTAGCATTGTTCTTTATGGCTTTTATGACGGAAATAGAGTTGGCACCTGTGATGCAGGTGTCTTTTGTGTGTGTAATTTTGATATTGGCAGGCATTAATGTGCTGACAATTTTTCTATTACGACATTTACATTTGCGTAATAGAGAGCTATTGGAATATCGTATTTTGCAGACAAAGTTGGAAGAACAAGAGCGGTTTATAAAGATGACCGAGGAGAATAACCGAAAATTACGAAAATTTCGTCATGATATGAGACGCTATTTCACAAATTATCTACAACTTTTAGAGGATGGACAGATCGAATTTGTAAAAAAAGATATGCAAAAAACATTTGATACAACTTTATCTGTGAAAAATGTTGTATATACATCTAATTCACTACTGAACGTTGTAATCAATGAGAAAAAGAATATTTGCGCGACAAATAAAATCCCGTTTACTATTCAGGTACAACTTCCACAAGGCATTGATTCAATGGAATTGGCAATTTGTCTTTCAAATGTGTTGGATAATGCAGTAGAGGCGGAGCAAAAGGAAGGTAGGAAAGGGATGGCGTTATATATGGATGTGGTGGATGATATGTTGAATTTACTTGTGGAGAATAGAATCAGTCATTCTGTTATAGAAAAGAATCCTATGCTAAGGACTTCAAAGAAAAATCATGAGGAACATGGAGTTGGTATGCAGATTATACGGGAAATTGTAGAACGGTTTCATGGATTTTTTATTATGCAGGAAGAACAAGATAAAATGATAGTGCATATCATAATTCCAGTTGCAAATCTTGCCACAAATCGGTAAATCTTGCCAAATAATTGAAAAAAGATTGGGAATCAGTTATCTTCGAGAAAAAGGATGTGATTATGTGTCTGAAATATCTGAGAAGATAGCTGATTTTTTTGTCGAAAAAGAGGTTATTAGTGAAGATGATTATAAGATATATAGATATGGAGCAGATGTTTTTATCGAAAATTATTTCATGACTTTTATCCTGATAGTTATTGGGGGAGTGATTGGAAAAGGCATATGTACAATTACATATATATTGACCTTTGTAAGCGTTAGGAGATATTCAGGTGGATATCATGCTTCAACTAAAGCGGGATGTCATATAGTGACATTAGGAAATTGGATGATAGTTATATTGTTTGTGTCGTTACAACAAAAATATCATGTAATAGAATGGTGGACTGCCTGTATAATTTGTATTTTAGTCTATGGAATTATGTATTTATTGGTTCCAGTAGAAAATGTGAAGAAAAAACTATTAAGAAGTATTCGAATAAAAAATAGAAAAAAATCGCTTATTTTGTGTCAAGTAATGATTGTATTTTTGTTAATGTTTTGGTTCAAACTACCACAGGTTTCATTTGCTATGTTGGTATCTTTGATAGAAGTAGCGCTACTAATTTTAGTCGGAAAGGAGGACAAATGAGAAAACGAATTTTATGTATCGCTGCTGCTTTTGTAAAAAAAGTAGCGGTAGATGCTGTGTCTGAGACTTCTGATTGGTATACATATCAATCGGAGGAACCGGAGGAAGTTAGAAAATTATGCAGTAAATTGAATGAAAAAAATATTTATATTAAGGAGAGATATTTATGAAAAAAATTGGTCAGAACATATTGACAATGCTAACTGTTCTAGTAGTTACATTGTCTTTTGTACAAATTACATATGCTGCAAGCTCATCATATAGTTTCACTATGAACTATCGCTTGGCGGATGGAAAAGACAATGGACAGTATCATACTTTAGACAAAGGTAATGTAGATATTGATGGTACTTTGATAGAGACATCTACGGATCAAGGGGCTTTAAAAACTTATAATGATGTATATTATGTTCTGTTTAGGGATTGTTTAGGTCCAGACAAAGAATGTGGAAAAATGGTTTGCAAAAATCTTCAAAATCCGTCTGGAAGAATTGGATTAGCAGACCAAAAATCATCTAAATACTATTTGCAAGTGTATAAGGTTGAAGATGACGGACATAACATAGCTGGAAGTGGAACTCTGTATAATGAATAAACTTATGGAGGACATATCATGTTAATTGATTTCGATCTTATTACAATCATCATTGGAGTTGTATGTTATCTGATCTGGTGTTGGTTTATCCATAAAAAATATCATAAGGAAAAAATATATTATATTTACAGTACAATTATGTTCATTTACTTTATGGTGTTGATTAAGGTAACATTGTTTCCTATCATGATGATTGATGGTATGCCTTCCAATGTGAATGAAAATATCAATTTTATACCATTTGCAAACGGAATTGGACGTACCGATATTTTGAATCTTATCATGACCATTCCGTTTGGAATAGGTATGCCATTTGTATCAAAACTAAATAGATTGACCAAAAGCGCATTATCCGGAGTTGTATTAGGAATATGCATTGAGTCGTTCCAATATGCAGAAACTCTTTTTACCGGTGGCTTTACATTGAGAACGATTGACATCAATGATGTTATTTTTAATTGTGGCGGGAGTATTGTAGGATTTATTCTTTTATATGGTGTGGCTAAAATGATCTGCCGTTTGCAATTGGACGATAAGAAGTTAAATGCTTTTTGGTCGTATGCATATCGTATATGCAGAGGCGTGGTTCGTTGAATCACGCCTTTTTGATTCATAGGAAATTACTTCCTATGAATCAAAACGCTCCGCGGGGATGCGCAACTCGCGGAGATGAAGTTTATGCTGAGCATACCGCTCGCGCGCGAAAGTGTGCGGCGAGCGCACACTTTATTTTACAACAAAAAACGTTCGGCATGACGGTACCGAACGCTTATTATTTATAGGGTGATAAAATTAAAACAAATTAAGCAACACCGTTAACTAATTTTGCTAAACGGGAAACCTTACGTGCTGCATTGTTCTTGTGGTAAACTCCCTTAGAGCAAGCTGCTTCAATAACAGAAGAAGCACTCTTAAGAGCAGCCTCTGCAGCAGCCTTATCGCCAGCAGCAACAGCAGCCTCTACCTTCTTAATAGATGTCTTAACCTCAGAACGGATTGCTTTATTTCTAGCAGTCTTTGTCTCTGTAACTAAAATTCTCTTCTTAGCAGATTTAATGTTAGCCAATCTGTACACCTCCAAATCAATATTAATCGTTATTGTTTCTATGCGGTGAAACAGACACGGACGCTCCATCGCAAACATACTATATTATAATATTGCAAGCTTCCTATTCTGTCAATACATAATCTGAAAAAAAGTGGGAAAATTATCGATATTGTGATCCTTGTGATATGGAACCGCAGGTATCGCATTCACATATTATAATAGCACAGTTTCGCGTAAAGGAGAGGAACAACATGCAGCTTGAAAGCTATCCGATTCGTACAGACTTAGCGCTTGAGTCTCAGGAGCGTCTGCAGAAGGACAATGGACAGGTAAAAGGCGTACGCCTTGAAGAAGAGAAGAAGGACAACGGAGTCGTGATCTCGACGGTGTTCATCGATACAGAGAATGCGGCGAAAGCGATGGGGCGTCCAAGAGGAACGTACGTGACGATTGAGGCGCCGGAGATGATCGAGGAAGATGCCGGGTATCATCGGGATATTTCCGTGGAACTGGCGCAGATTCTAAGACAGATGGTAGCGCAGTACGAGTCTAAAGTGTCGGATGACCTGAAAGAGGGGATGGATGTGTCTGTTCTGATCGCGGGGCTTGGCAACCGCGAGGTGACGCCGGATGCGCTTGGACCGAAGGTGGTCGACAATCTGTTTATCACGCGGCATATCATGAATGAGTTTGGAAAGTATGCTTTTTCCGATGAGAAGACGAGTAAGATCAGTGGGATCGTGCCGGGGGTGATGGCGCAGACGGGAATGGAGTGCGTGGAGATCCTGCGCGGAATTGTGAAGGAGACGCAACCCGATTTCATTATCACGGTGGATGCGCTTGCGGCGCGTAATGTGAAGCGACTGAACCGGACGATACAGCTAACCGATACCGGAATTACGCCGGGAAGCGGAATCGGCAATCACAGAAATGCTTTGAATAAGGAGAGCCTTGGAATTCCGGTGATTTCGCTCGGGGTGCCGACGGTTGTGAATGCTGCAACGATCGTAGCGGATGCGATGAATGACCTGATCGAGGCGGAGGCAAGCTCGCATGCGGATCTAAAGAAACTTGATGAACATGAGCGGCAGGAACTGGCGAGAGAACTGCTGTCGCCGCAACTGAATGGACTTTTTGTGACACCGAAGAACATTGATGATTCGATCAAAAGCTTAAGTTATCTCATCTCGGAGGGACTTAATATTGCACTTCTTGGGAATAAAGACGAGAATGCGCTCATATAATGCCAAGAGGTGGTGATGGTTTGGTGAGACGAAAGGCAAGGGAAGGGCGTAAACTTTCGCTTTTGCTGTTGATCATATTATTTGCGTTGCTTTGCAGCTTTTTCTATCATTATGGAGAGGGGATGCTTGGAAGTATGGGACAGAATCTGTCCCTGAAATTTTATAACGGAGTGCTGCGCGTCTATGTGCCATCTGTGGTGTGTTCGCAGGAGGAGGGGCCATCTGGCGTGTATCGGGATGTGACGGCTTCGGTCTATCCGGCGATCGCCTGTAACGAGCAGCGGATTTGGTACGAATCGCAGGCCGAAAATATGTCGCAGTATGAGAATCTGGCAGCGATGGAGAATGCGCAGGCAAAACAGATTCTTGCAGAGAATAAGAATGTGGAACGTGTTGAGGTAGATGGGCAGTCTGCCACGGAAGTGGACGAGACTAAGGCAGCAGAAGATGTAGAACAGAATAAGAGCCTAAAAGAAACAAATTCTTCTGATGAAGATAACGAGATTCAGGCGGCAGAAAAGATGACAAAATCTGATAAGAAAAAGAAGATCAATCGCAAAAAGCTGGAAGATTTTGATTATCTGCGGCAGACGTTTTATCAGATTGATAATATGACAACGATCGGGAAGGATCAGTTATGTGTGGATAAACTTTTGAAGCCGGATATGACCGTGGATACTTCAGTGGACGGACCGCAGATACTGATCTATCACACGCATTCGCAGGAAGGGTATAAGGATTCCAGACCGGGCAAGGCATCGGAATCGGTGGTCGGGCTGGGAGATACTTTGACCAAACTGTTAGAGGACAAAGGATTTCGTGTGCTCCATCACAAAGGAACCTATGATCTGCCGGACAGAGATCACGCGTATTCGGCGGCGGCACCGGAGATTGAGCAGATCATCAAAGACAATCCGTCGATTCAGGTGGTAATCGATCTGCACAGGGACGGTGTGGCGGAGGGAACACGCCTTGTCACGGAACAGAACGGAAAAAAGATGGCACAGATCATGTTTTTCAATGGCTTAAGCCGCACGACATCGACCGGCGATATCGCGTATCTGAAGAATCCGTACATAGAAGATAATCTTGCTTTTTCCTTTCAGATGCAGCTTGCAGCTGCGGAATATTATCCGGGGCTGACAAGACGGATTTATCTGAAAGGATACCGTTACAATATGCATTTCTGTCCGAAGTCGCTGCTTGTCGAGGTGGGGGCACAGACAAACACACTGAAAGAAGCACAAAATTCGATGGAACCTTTGGCGGATCTGCTTTCTAAGGTGCTTAAAGGAGAGGAGTAAGAAAATGTAGGATTCCAATTTTGAATACACAGGAGAGGTTAAAGTATACATTCATAGATCCTCGTGGTAAAATATACTACAAGGGAAAGTCATTGTATAATTGTTGGATTTGTTCATAGTGGAGCAAATCTTGTGGCAAATAAAAAATACATAAGGAGAAAGGTGGGAATATTATGGTTGATTATACAGAAGGTTCTGGAAAGCAGTATCACACTGGGGTAGGACCGGAGGATATCGGTGGGTATGTGATCTTACCGGGTGATCCGAAGCGCTGCAAGAAGATTGCGGAGCATTTCGACAATCCGGTGCTTGTTGCGGACAATCGCGAGTACACGACTTATACAGGAACGATCGATGGGGTGAAAGTCAGCGTGACATCGACCGGCATCGGCGGTCCGTCGGCTGCAATCGCCATCGAGGAGCTCTCGAAATGCGGAGCGCACACATTTCTTCGTGTCGGCACCTGCGGCGGCATGCAGGAGGATGTGTTAGGCGGCGATATCGTGATCGCGAGCGGCGCAATCCGCATGGAGGGAACGAGCCGGGAATATGCGCCGATTGAGTATCCGGCCGTACCGAATGTGAATGTGATGAACGCGATGATCGCGGCGGCAAATAGTGAGAAGATCCGTTATCATGTCGGGGTTGTACAGTGCAAGGATTCGTTTTTCGGACAGCATGAGCCGGAGGTGATGCCGGTCAGCTACGAATTGGAAAACAAGTGGCAGGCATGGCTTCGCATGGGATGTCTTGCTTCGGAGATGGAGTCCGCGGCGCTTTTTATTGCGGGAAGTTTTCTGCGCGTGCGTGTCGGTTCGTGTTTTCTTGTGGTAGCAAATCAGGAGCGTGCAAAGAAGGGCTTGCCGAATAAGCAGGCGCATGATACGGAACTTGCGATCCGGACAGCGGTGGAAGCAATCCGTATTTTGATTCGGGAGGATGCCAATGATAAGTAAAGAGATGATACCGCGCCTGATCGAGGAGGCGCTTGAAGCAAGAAAGATGGCGTATACGCCGTATTCGCATTTTCAGGTTGGAGCGGCGCTTCTTACCGCGGACGGCAAGATTTACCGTGGTTGTAACATTGAGAATGCAGCCTACACGCCGACGAACTGCGCGGAGCGCACGGCTTTCTTTAAGGCGGTCAGCGAGGGCGAGCGTGAATTTACTGCGATCGCGATCGTCGGTGGCGCGGAGGACGCGACGGAGTTTGACTGGTGTGCGCCGTGCGGTGTGTGCCGGCAGGTGATGGAAGAATTTTGTGACGAGAGTACGTTTGAAATTGTGCTTGCACGGTCAGCGGAAGAGTATGAAGTGTATACGTTGGGCGAACTTCTTCCGAAAGGGTTCGGACCGCATAATTTGCAGTAGTGGATTTCACAAATTGGCTGTCATAAAAATTTCAAAAAGTTTTTAGGCATAAAATATGACTGTTTCTTTAAAAAGAAGCCGGTCATATTTTTTTATGAAAAATAAATTTTGTTGAGGTTAAATTGAGATTGACTTTGTATTGTATAAGT
>SAMEA104315423__coassemble_1650_pt1 | contig 88101 bp, 85 predicted proteins | sample SAMEA104315423__metabat2_low_PE_012 | metagenome-assembled genome bin SAMEA104315423 (sample SAMEA104315423) | gut metagenome | biome: Monkey gut; feature: monkey-associated habitat; material: faeces | place: China | collected 2013 | reverse complement strand
TTAAAAGAAAGGAAACGTGTGATAATTAACTTCCTAATTATCATACAAGAATAAAATGAAGAAATTAACAGTGATGCTGCTTATTGCAGCGATGGTACTCGGAGTAAGTGCGTGCGGAAATTCCGCAAACAAGGAAAATACAGCTACAGAGTCGCAGATGTCAACACAGGAAACTGAAGATCTGGATGCAAAGATTAATGAATTGACACAGAAAGAGAACAGTATCCTTGAAAACCATAAGGCTTTATGGGAGAAGGTATTTAACAGCATTGACAAATCAACTGTCGAGGATGCGACAACTACCAATTACGGAGATTTTCTGGCAAACGCTTTAGACAAAATTAAGGATCAGTTTAAGGATGATGAACTCAAGTCTTTGAAAGAAGATGTTGAAGAGATCAAAAAGCTTGAGGATGAACTTCAGCCACTTCTCAAGAAGCAGAGTGAGAATGCTTCAAATGAGAATTCTGGCAAAGAGGGAGCAAGTGTATTTCCGGAGTTTCAGGCAAAGGATCTGGATGGAAATGACGTGGACAGCAGCATTATTTCAAAGAATGCGGTCACGGTTCTGAATTTCTGGTTTAATGGATGTTCTCCATGCGTACAGGAGCTTCCGGAACTGAATAAATTAAATGAGGAGCTGAAGGAAAAAGGCGGACAGGTTATTGGTATCAATATAGATTCCCTTGACGGAAATGAGGATGGAATTGCTGAAGCTAAGAGTATTTTAGAGAAGCAGGGTGCAAAATATACGAATCTTTCCCTGGATTCCAACAGTGAAGCCGGAAAATATGCAACAAGCATTATGGCCTTCCCGACTACAATCGTGCTTGACCGTAACGGAAATATTATTGGAGATCCGATCATGGGCGGTATTGATAACGATGATGCATATAAGCAGCTGATGAAAACGATCGATCAGATACTGGCGGCTGATAAGAACTAAATAATACCGGTGCATAACCTAAAATGCCTCTGCATAAACTGTACAAACACAGTAATGCAGAGGTATTTTTTTGAAAACATATATCGAGGAGCGGGCTATCGAGATCGCTAATTATATGATTGAAAACAACGCTACGGTGCGACAGGCAGCAAAGAATTTTGGAATCAGTAAAAGTACGGTACATAAGGATGTCACGGAGCGTTTAGAGCAGGTGAATCCATCTCTTGCGGCGGAGGCACGTAAAGTAATTGATGTCAACAAATCGGAACGTCATATCCGCGGCGGAATGGCAACGAAGGAGAAATATGCGCATCAACACGAGCAGGGGGCGGTGTAGCGGGCTATGCCTTTTGTCATGTGAGTTCGTGGCTAAGAAGGTGACGCAACAATGGAATGGCATCATAAAGCACCGTATCGAAAGAAAAACAAGGCGAAAATGCCGGAAAAGCTTGCATTATCGGATGGAGAGGTTATAATACTAGGTGGTTCTAAGAAACCACGAATTGAATGGGGTGCTCGCGCAGGCGGGCTGAGAGTAAGCAGATGCTTTAACCCACAACCTGATTTGGATAATGCCAACGTAGGGAAATAACGCATAGTAGAAGGTGCAGGATTCCGGTTGGAGTCCTGCGTTTTTGTTGTATAGGAAATTTCTTTGGAATTCCCGGTATAACAAAAGCAAGCAAGACGAGGAGCAATTTTATGAAGAACTTTAACAAAGAATGGCTTCGGTTATATGCGGTAACGGACCGTACATGGCTCGGAGACGAAACATTATACGAACAGGTCGAAAAGGCGTTAAGAGGCGGAGCAATGATGGTTCAGATCCGTGAGAAGGAGCTGGACGAGGCGCATTTTGAGGAGGAAGCAAGGCAGATCCAGACGCTTTGCAGATCTTATCAGGTTCCGCTCATCATTAACGACAACGTTGCACTTGCAAAACGCATTGATGCAGACGGCATCCACATCGGACAGTCGGATATGGAGATGCAGAATGCAAGGGAAATCCTTGGAGAGGACAAGATCATCGGCGTGACAGCAAAAACTGTGGAGCAGGCACGCGCAGCGGAAGCGGCAGGCGCGGATTACTTAGGCAGCGGAGCGGTCTTCGGCAGCAGTACGAAGACAGATGCGAAGCCGATGGATCACGCTTTGCTTGCGGAGATTTGTGCGAGCGTAACGATTCCGGTTGTGGCAATCGGCGGAATTACGGCGGACAATGTCACGCAGCTGAAGGGACGCGGGATGGCAGGTGTTGCCGTAGTCAGTGGCATTTTTGCATGTCCTGACATTGAGGCGGGAACGAAGCATCTTCGCGCACTCGTGGACGAGATCCTCTAAGAAACAAACAATTTAAAAAGCGGCAGACTGGGGGCACCACTTTCTGTCGCTTAAGTGAAATGATTCATGAGCCCCCGCAGAATTCGCATTTCCGAACACTTCGTGTTCTTTCCCGCCTTTTCAAGGCTAAAAATGCTCATTGCGGGGAGGTGACTCTATTCGAGTCACCTGAGTCAAGAAAATGAACTTTCTCAACTGGCTCCTGAATAGTAACGCTTGTAAACAAAAATAATGCTAAATGTTAAAAAGGAGAACGATTATGAACACAGCATTAACAATCGCCGGAAGTGATTCCAGCGGAGGCGCCGGCATCCAGGCAGATATCAAGACAATGATGGCACATGGCGTATACGCGATGAGTGCGATCACGGCTTTGACTGCCCAGAATACAACCGGCGTAACAGATATCATGGAGGTAACTCCGAAGTTTTTGGCAGAGCAGCTGGATTGTATTTTTACCGATATCTATCCGGATGCAGTCAAGACAGGAATGGTCGCATCCAGCGAACTCATTGAGACGATCGCGGACAAGCTGACCGAGTATCACGTCAAGAATATCGTGGTCGATCCTGTTATGGTGGCAACGAGCGGAGCGCGTCTCATCAGCGAGGAAGCCATCGGCACATTGAAAAGTAAACTATTACCGCTTGCAACTGTGATCACACCGAATATTCCGGAAGCCGAAGTACTCTCCGGTATGGAGATCAAGTCCGAAGCGGATATGGAGAAAGCCGCAGAATCCATCTGCAACTCCTTAGGATGCGCGGTCCTGTTAAAAGGCGGTCATCAGTTAAACGATGCCAACGATCTTCTCTACCAGAAGGGACAGGAGCCGGTCTGGTTCAGGGGCAGACGCATCGACAATCCGAACACACATGGAACCGGATGTACGTTATCTTCTGCAATTGCATCGAACCTTGCGAAGGGGCACGATCTTACCACATCGGTAGAAAATGCGAAGAATTACATCTCGGGCGCGCTTGCTGCCATGCTTGACCTTGGAAAAGGAAGTGGCCCGATGAACCATGCGTTCGCAATAAAAGGGGAATATTAAAGGAGAACACACATGGAGAAAAAAGGAACATCCGTATTCAGTAACGGACTTATTTGGTTTGGTGCAGGTGTATCGATTGCAGAAATTCTGACCGGTACTTATTTCGCACCACTTGGATTTGGTAAAGCAATGGCTGCCATCTTACTCGGACATCTGATCGGTGGTCTGATGATGTTTGCAGCAGGAATGATTGGCGCACGCGAGAAGCGCAGTGCCATGGAAACGGTAAAAATGAGTTTCGGTAACAAGGGAAGTCTGCTTTTTGCAATCTTAAATGTATTGCAGCTTGTCGGATGGACCGCAATCATGATCTATGACGGAGCGCTCGCGGCCAATGGCATTTTTTCATCTGGAGAATGGGTTTGGGCGATCGTGATCGGCGTACTGATCATCGTTTGGATTCTTGTTGGACTGACAAATCTTGGAAAGTTAAACACGATCGCGATGGCAGCGCTTTTTATCCTGACACTGGTATTGTTCAAGGTTATCTTCCTTGGCGGCAACGGCGCGCAGGCAATCGTGGATGACAGCTTAAGCTTCGGTGCAGCAGTGGAGCTTGCAGTCGCAATGCCTCTGTCCTGGCTGCCACTGATCAGTGACTACACAAGAGAAGCCGAAAAGCCGCTTGCAGCAACATCGGTCAGCGTTATTGTGTACAGCATTGTCAGCATTTTCATGTACATGATCGGAATGGGCGCAGCCATCTACACCGGCGAGTCAGACATCGCACAGATCATGCTGAAGGCAGGATTCGGAATCGTTGGTCTGTTGATCATCGTATTTTCAACGGTTACAACCACATTCCTCGATGCGTATTCCGCAGGTGTATCCTGCGTATCGATCTCGGAGAAGATTCCGGAGAAGTGGGCAGCAATCATCGTGACCATCATCGGAACGATCGCAGCGATTGTGTATCCGATGGACAATATCACCAACTTCCTGTACCTGATCGGTTCGGTTTTCGCACCGATGATCGCTGTACAGATCGCTGATTATTTCATCCTGAAAAAGGCCGACTCGTTCAAGATCTCGTTTAATATCATGAATCTGATCATTTGGCTGATCGGCTTCATTCTCTATCGTATTCTGATGCAGGTAGACACACCGGTTGGAAATACGCTGCCGGATATGGTGATCACGATCATCATCTGCCTGATCGTGAATGCAGTAAGTAAAGCGGTAAGCAAGCAGAAGCAGTAAATGATTCCCTCTTTTTGGATGGAAAATTTGCTGAGATTTCTGTGAAGAGTTGACATGCACACCGACCAAAATGGGGTAACGATGATTAATTGTTGTCCAGTGGTCAGTGTTCCAACAGAAAGAGAGGACATTACTTATGAAAAAATTCAATATCAAAAAACTGACACTGACAGCGCTTTTTGCAGCAGTAGCTGTCGTAGGAAGCCTGTTTTCCTTCCCAGTATTCGGTGCAAAATGCGCGCCGGTGCAGCACCTTGTAAACATTCTTTGCGCGGTACTGGTTGGACCATGGTGGGGACTTGCAGCAGCATTTATCGCAGCCTTGATCCGTAACCTTCTTGCGCTTGGCTCGCCGCTCGCTTTCCCGGGAAGTATGTGTGGCGCTTTGCTTGCCGGACTTCTGTACCAGTATGGCAAGAAGCTTCCGTGGGCATACTTTGGTGAAGTGTTTGGAACCGGAATCATCGGAGGACTGCTTTCTTATCCAGTCGCTCTTCTTGTGATGGGAAATACGGCGGCAGCATTGTTTACATTTGTTGTTCCGTTTTTGATCAGCACCTGCGGAGGAACGATTATTGCGATCATTGTGACGGTTCCACTCAAGAAGTCAGGAATGCTCGCAAAGATGCGGGAAGCTTTGAATTGACATTGGCAGGTGTGCAGAATGATCATCTTTGCATGCGCCTTATGATGGAAACAAAGGATTTTGGCATGGAAAGGCGATAAATTGGAACATATATCGTATAAATTGTACCAATTATATGTGAAATTCGTGAAAATTAAACTATTATATATGTAGTACTAATATGGTATAGTATTCACACGACGTGCAGCCGAACAGCGATCGCAAGATAGTTGTTCGGTTGTTTTTTTGTGCGAAAGGAGAATACATTATGCCAAAGACAAAGTTTCAAGAAGTTATTTTTACAATTTTAATGGTGTTCGTTATGGTTTACGCCATGATCTGCTACAACATTTCCCTCAACATCGGTGGAATGGCCAACCATGTTTTCTTAGATGCATTTCATGAGCTTGTGATCATGGGACCGGTTGCGTTCATCCTGGATTTCTTCCTCTACGGAAGCCTCTCCAAGAAGCTTGCATTCCGCATCGTAAATCCGGCAGAGGATAAGCCGATCATGATCATCCTTGCCATCTCATCCATCACCGTATGTCTGATGTGCCCAAGCATGAGCCTTGTAGCAACTCTGCTTTTTAAGAATCCGGGTAAAGAAGTGATTGCAATCTGGTTACAGACAACTGCGCTTAACTTCCCGATGGCCTTCTTCTGGCAGATCTTTTTTGCGGGTCCGCTTGTGCGTAAGATCTTCGGTGCGATCTTCAAATAATTGGGGAATCCCATTCATAACATTGAAAAAGCCGTGGCTTCTTGTTAAAATGAAGCAACGGCTTTTATTTTAGCTTGATTTTACTTTGAATTTTTGAAATGAAGTTACCAGGTCTGCATCTCAATACGAATAGGAACAACAAAACTCGTTTCGAATTGCAAATTTGTCGATGCTTCTTTTGACTCTTTTGATGATTTATGTTCATTCGACATCTGTACATTTGTTTTGTGATGTTCGCCTGCGACCTACACGAAAGATGTATGTCACAGACGCACATCCCTTCACAATTGTTCAGCTGGCGAATGGACATAAACGTTGAGTCAAAATTCAGCATCTGACAAATTGATGCAATTCTTACGAAATGTTTTGTTATTGCCTATTCGCACTGAGATGTATGGAAGTGGCTTCATTCAAATTTGAAAAAAGTAAAATCGCAAAAATGTATATAATATAAGAAGGACGAATTTGTGGTAGAAAATTCAGTAAATACAGAAATTAAAATAGATGATTTGAGTAAGAAAATCCGAGAGCAGCGCCCCATCATCCACTGCATTACGAATGCGGTGACAGTCAATGATTGTGCGAATATTCTGCTTGCAGCAGGTGCGTCCCCGACGATGGCGCATCATCCGCTTGAGGTGGCAGAGATTACGGAGGGCGCAGCGGCTCTCGTCTGCAACTTTGGAGCGATTGCCGATTACGAGGCGATGCTGGCTGCTGGAATGCGTGCGCACGAATTGCATCATGCGATTATCGTGGATCCGGTCGGTGTGTCTGGCTCGACTTACCGCAGAAACCAGTGTCTGGATTATATTGCTGCGGTTCGTCCGACTTGCATCCGCGGAAATTATTCGGAAATTAAAGCTTTGCTGGAAAATTGTAAGACTGTTACCGGCGTCGATGCTGCAAGCGAAGATCAGCAGGCGGACGGACGGGATGCATTGATCCTTGAGATGGAGCAATATGCGGCACGTGAGCAGATCGTTCTGATCGCATCCGGCGAGACGGATATCATTACAGATGGTCACAAAACATATCTTTGCAAGAATGGTGATCCACTTATGGCGCGCATTACCGGTGCCGGATGTATGTCATCCGTGATGCTTGGCGCATTTCTTGGCGTGGACGCATCGGTAGAGAGCGCGGCAGCATGTTGCGCCTTTATGGGAATCGCCGGGGAGCTTGCTGCGGAGCGCACGCATGCGTGCGGAGGCGGAACGATGACTTTCCGTGACCGATTGATTGATGCGGTATCACTTATGGATTCGGAAAATGTAGAAACGCGCACTCGCATTTTTGAAAAATGATGTCCTGAGAGAGCAAAACGAAGCAAGGAACATCAGAAAAAGCAATGTACCCACGAGAAAGTCGAGAAAAAATGATGTTCGATAAGCAAAAAGGCAGCTTGGAACAATAATAAGAATGAAAAGAGGGGGAACTATGGAGCAGAAAACATTACGAGCAGAAGATGGATACAAATTAGACCTGCATATTTTCGAGGCGGAAAATGCGCGCGGCTGTGTGCAGATCATTCATGGCATGGAGGAACACAAGGAGCGCTACGATGCGTTTGCGCAGGAGCTGCAGAAGGCAGGATTTACCGTGGTTAGTTCCGACATGCGTGGGCACGGCGTGGGTGCGCCGGAACTGGGCTTTTTTAAGGAGAAAGATGGATATAAGCTGCTTCTGTCTGATCAGAAGCGCATCACGGATTACATCAGAGAGCGTTTCGGAGTAAAGAAAGTCAACATTTTTGCGCATTCCATGGGAACAATTATCGCCCGCAATCTGTTGCAGACGGAGAGTGCAAAGTATGAGCGCGTCGTGCTTTCCGGTTATCCGTATCATCCTGGCAAGGCTGCCGTGGCGGCAGGCTTTTTGCTGACGGATGTGATCGGGTTGGTGAAAGGACCGAAGTATCATTCAAAGCTTGTGCAGATGGCATCGACCGGATCGTTCAATAAGGCAATCCAGAATCCGAAGACCAAGCTGGACTGGCTGAGTGTCAATGAGGAAAATGTGGCGACGTATCTGGATGATCCGTACTGTGGTCATGGATTCAGCGTGTCAGCTTACCATGATCTGTTTTCTCTTGTCTCCAATATGGAGAATGTGGCTTTGTACAAGCATGTGGATAAGAATCTTCCGATTCTGATGCTGCGTGGAAAAGAGGATCCATCGACAGGCTTTGACAAAGGTGCGAAGCAAAGCGTCGCAACGCTTCGGACGGCAGGTTTTGTCAGAATTAAAACGATCGAGTATGACAACATGCGTCACGAGATCTTAAACGAGAAAGAAAAGCAGAAAGTGATCGATGATGTGATCGCTTTCTATAGGGCTTAGATGTGAGAAAAAGCAGCGCCTTTTTGCCGGCTGGATTTGTTGTCGGTTATACAGTGAATGGAGTGGAAAACAATTCATGGATGGACATTACATTTAGCCTTGTAAAATTGGACGCGCTTCTATATAATGGTGTTTGATTAAGTTATGCACTTATTAACAATTGCGAGTCGAATAGACAACCATGAACCAGCATGTAGAAGGAAGAATCCACCCGGTTTAGGTGGAATTATTTAAAATCATGCGGGAATTCGTGCTATATAAATTAACATTCAGGAGGAACATAAATGGATCAGGAAAAAGTCATCGTCATTGACTTTGGTGGTCAGTACAATCAGCTCGTTGCGCGCCGTGTCCGCGAGTGCAACGTGTACTGTGAGATTTACTCATACAAGATTGATATTGAGAAAATCAAAGAAATGAATCCTAAGGGAATTATCCTTACCGGCGGCCCGAACAGCTGCTACGAAGAAGATTCACCATCTTACCAGAAGGAACTTTTTGAACTTGGAATTCCGGTGCTTGGTATCTGCTACGGAGCCCAGCTCATGATGCACAAATTAGGCGGCAAAGTCATCACACCGGAAGTCGGTGAGTACGGAAAAACCGAGATCACATACGCGTCAAATGGCGTTATGTTCAAGGATCTCCCGGAGAAATCCGTCTGCTGGATGAGCCATTTTGACCGGATCGCTGAGGCGGCACCGGGCTTTGAAGTTGTTGCACATACGGCAGATTGCCCGATCGCAGCAACGCAGAACGTTGAGAAAAAGCTTTACGCAGTACAGTTCCATCCGGAAGTACTTCATACCATTAACGGAACACAGATGATCTACAACTTCGTGCGCGGCGTATGTGGATGCGCAGGCACATGGAAGATGGATTCGTTCGTAGAGAATGCAATCAAGGAAGTCCGCGAGAAAGTCGGCGACGGAAAAGTCCTTCTCGCTCTCTCCGGCGGCGTAGATTCATCCGTACTTGCAGCTTTACTTGCCAAGGCAATCGGCAAACAGCTGACCTGTGTATTTGTTGATCACGGTCTTCTCCGCAAGAATGAGGGAGATGAGGTCGAAGGCGTTTTCGGTAAAGACGGATCGTTCGACATCAACTTCGTTCGTGTCAACGCGCAGGAACGTTATTACAGTAAGCTCGCAGGCATAACCGAGCCGGAGCGTAAGAGAAAAATCATCGGCGAAGAATTCATTCGCGTTTTTGAAGAAGAAGCAAAGAAGATCGGTAAAGTCGATTTCCTTGCACAGGGAACCATCTATCCTGACGTAGTAGAGTCCGGACTTGGCGGAGAATCCGCAGTCATCAAGTCCCACCACAACGTAGGAGGTCTCCCGGATTATGTTGATTTCAAGGAGATCATCGAGCCGCTCCGCAACCTCTTCAAGGATGAGGTGCGTAAGGCCGGTTTAGAGCTTGGTCTGCCGGATTATCTTGTATACCGTCAGCCATTCCCAGGTCCGGGACTTGGAATCCGTATCATCGGCGAAGTAACCGCCGAGAAAGTCCGCATCGTACAGGATGCCGACTGGATCTACCGAAGCGAAGTAGAGAAAGCTGCTAAGGAATACAAGGAGGCACACGGCGAGGAGCCATCCTGGATGCCGAACCAGTATTTTGCCGCTTTGACCAATATGCGAAGCGTAGGAGTCATGGGTGACGAGCGTACGTATGATTACGCCGTTGCCGTGCGTGCAGTGCGCACCGTCGATTTCATGACAGCCGATGCAGCTGAGATTCCATTCGAGGTACTCCAGACCGTGATGAGCCGAATCATCAACGAGGTCAAGGGAGTAAACCGCGTATTCTATGATCTCACGAGTAAGCCACCGGGAACGATTGAGTTTGAATAAGGGGTTGATGAAGTGCTTATCAGCGAAAGAATCTTCCTCTTAATGGATAAAAACGGACTAAGCCAGAAAGAATTTTCAGAGCAAACCGGAATTTCTCAAAGTACGATCAGTGATTGGAAACGAAAACAAACAAATCCATCTGCGGACAAAATACTTAAAATTTGTGAAGTATTACATGTTACACCGTATGAATTATTAGCTGAGGGAACAGTTAATGAAGAGGGCAAGATGGATTATGTATTTGCACTGAATAAAGACGAAGAGGTTGTTCTGGAAAGTTTCAGAGGTCTGGAAAACCGGCAAAAAGAACGATTGTTGGGCTATATGACCGCCTTGAAGGAAAATAAGTAACACTATAAATCGTATGTCAGGGATATCTTGACATACGATTTCTTTTACAATAATATACGTATATACGATACGCATATAAAATGGAGCGGAGAAAAAATATGGGAGATGTAAGTATCATTGCAAGACGACTTGAGGATGGTCATGTTCAGTATGGATGGAGTGGAAATGGTGGATATTATAAAGTGGTAGGGGTACGTCTGCTGTTATGGTATCTGGATCCTGAAGATGTAGAATATCTTTTTGGATTAGGACAGACTGCATTAATCGGAAAACGCGGAAGCGAATATGGAGGATACCGTTGGCTTGAAACACATAGCCTTACAGGTGAACCGTTTTGGTTAGACCGTTCGGAACGAAGCATTTTCAGCAGAATTGCATTTATTGATTATGGATATTTTTATGATTTGGATCACAAATGGTACTATATCATTCCAGGACCGTTCAGGATTAAGATGCCTCTAGAGTTGATCGACCAGAATGTAGATGAACAAAACTATGAATTTGATTTTCGTAAAAGAGTTCAGGATAAAATACTTCGTTACATTTTTGGGGATTATAGAGAAAAGAATTCAGAGTTTGCTGAGTTCTTGGATAAAGAAGGATACTGTGTAGAGGATATCCTTGAAAATATAAGCAAAGATGGATTGTTATCGGTTATGGAATTCTATCATAAGTATCAGAAAATATATGATTATTTTGATGATTGGATTCTCATTAAAACAAATGAAGAAGATACTGAAATCACAGATGTTGTTGTGAAAAAAATGAGCGAAAAACATGTGGAGACATGCGAGTGGTAAGATAAGGAGTTTAGCTTATGGGAACAAATTTTTACCTGATGAGCAAAAGTAAGAAGTTGATTCGAGAAAATTTTGCGGTTGAGAAGGATTATGGAGTTATAGAAATCGAATATGAACTTGTTGATGAGCCATATCTAGGATATCAGATTCATCTTAACAAATTGAGTTGTGGATGGCGTCCGTTATTTCAGAGACATAAAAATATTAAGACCTTTAAGCAGTTAGAAGATTTTTGCCTGAAGAATCATAATAGCGTTGAAATCTATGATGAATATGGTGGAAGGTATACATGGAAGCAGTATTATGACAAAGTATATAATCACAGTCAATGTAAACCAGAACCATTTAAATGGGTATATGAAATAGATCCTCTTTTTAAGGATCATAAACCTACATTACATGTTGTGCCATGTACGGAAAGTGAAGCTGAGATATATACGCCTTTCTGTCATAAAGAATATCGTGAAAAGGAAAGACGTGCACGTGAGCGTTTTCATGCGTATGAAAGACCATGGTATGGTGTAAAGTATTGGGAAGATCCGGATTTTTCATTTGATTGGATGGAAGGTGAATTCTGTTAAAAAATCAAATGTTTACATTATTTGAATTCATAAGAAGTAATACTTATTAGGGAGAATCGGAAAATTGAGGGGAGATAGTAAGAAATGTGGAAAATGGGGTACGGCGAGGAAAGAATGTTGGAGAAAAGTGAAAAAGGTGAAAGTATACAAGTCCCAAAGCTATGGGGAAATTTTATTCCTTATTTGTTGCATTTGGGCAATATTATGATACAATAAATGTAAATATATATTTGGAGGTGATGATGTGAATAATGAGTTAAGAATGCTGATAAACAATTTAACCCAAGATATAATTGACCTCTATAATATACAGATACCAATTCAAAATATAAATGATGTTGTGGCGACCTTAGGTGGATGTGTTGAAGAAAGTATAGATATTGATAATATGTCTGACGGCAGTGTAAGAAAACAGGACGATGGATTTGTTATATATGTTTCACCCTTTCAGAGCTTAGAAAGGAAAAAATTTACTATAGCACATGAATTAGGCCATTTATTTTTGCATATGGGATATAAAATAAATTCAGAATTGTGGAATAAACAAAAAAATGCAACTTATTATAGATCTGGAGATTCCTTAATGGAATATCAAGCAAATGAATTTGCAGCAGCATTGTTAATGCCTAAAAAAGACTATAAGAAAATAATGGATCAATATACTATCGGAAATAAAGTTGAAACAGATAAAGTAGCGGATTATTTTGGCGTTTCTATTTCAGCAGCATCCAATAGAGGTAAGTTTTTGGGGTATTTACAATGGTAGAGGATAAGAAGCTTGAACAATATAGCGAAGCATTAGAGAAAATTAATCAAAATACAAACGATGAGAAGAAGAGGGCTAGATCGGTAGAACTTTTCTTCTCTTTTGATATTGTGAATTCCTCACTGTATAAAGACACTAATTATCTTGGATGGCAAAGTGTTTTAACGACATTGTTAACGGAAATACAAAAAAATGTAGCAAAAGAAATACCGACAGCACAGTTATGGAGAGTTCTTGGAGATGAAATCATCTTTTTCGTGACAATTAGAGATGAGAAAGAGATATATTCAGCTATTGATGCAATATATGGAATTTTGGTTGTTTCAAATGTTAAATTGAAGAATGAAAAGTTTTTTGAAAATATTAACGAGAAATTTTCGGATAAAGAAATTGATTGGATGAAAAAAAGCAATATTCTTGCGGTTCAGTCAGCAGCGTGGCTAGCAATTATTTTAAATGGAGATAATTCATTGTTTTTGCCATATGATAATATATTCAAAAAGTATAGGATTAGTGAAAGCCAACAAATAAATGAGTTTTTAGGACAAGATATAGATGCGGGATTTAGAATAAAAAAAGAAACTCAAGATAGACGATTAGTTGTCAGTGTAGAATTGGCAAAAATATTAAGTGATAAAACGGAATACTTATCACGACTTAATATTATTACATATAAAAGTCTGAAAGGGGTATGGCAAAATCGCTTATATCCAATCATATGGTATCATGATCCAAAGATTAGTGGTGTTTCATTTGAAGATAGTTTCTATTATGACGAGACAACATATAGCTCATTGTCTAAAGCATATTTTCTGAATCGTGAAAAAGATGAAGGCGATTTGACGTCGTATATGTTTTTGGACGTACATAAAGCGTTGGAAAAAATAGTAAAAGATCAGAAATTAGACGGTAAACTAAAACAAATATATCAGGTCATTAATGACACAGAAAATGATGTAAAAGCTGTGGAAAAAGAGTTTGATAGCAAATTATTAGAGTTTCATTGTGCGGCTGTTTGTTGTGATGTAGAAAATAAAAAGGTATTAGTTGCAAAAAGAAAAAACAGAAAGTTTAATTCTGGATTATGGGAATTTGGATGTGCTAAAGCAAGTACAGATAAGAATTTATGTGATTCTATTAAGGAGGATTACAGAAATGATTTTGGAATTGAAATAGATATAATATGTGATGATAAAAGAAAGGATAAAGAACCTAAACCTATAGCATTATATCAAGTTGATAAAGTAGATAAGCTTCAAAAAGGTGTTATTGTAGTTGCAAGAATAAAGGAAAATGCGGATAGAATTGATGGAGTTATAAAGGAAAGAGGTAAACATGAGAAATATATGTGGATTTCAGAAAATGAGATAGAAAAATTTGAGGAACCTGCAATAAATGATTTTAAAGACACATTAAAAAAGATTTTTTCTATGTGGGATGAGATTTTTAAGGAGAAATGAATCGTGCAGCCAAAAGAGTTGAATGAGTTATTAGAGAAAAACTTTTCGAATGTAAATTCGTGGTTGAATTTTGCGGAAGCAAAGAATGCTGCTAACATAGCATTTGGTGTTGCGAGTATAGCTGCTATTTTTAGTCTTCAGAATATGAATGTTATAATGTATATATTGTGCATTTTCTTAATTGCCTCTAGCATTTGTTCATTGCTTTCATTTCTTCCAAGTTTAGGGAGCAAAGTTGAAAAAAGTAATTGTTATTTTGGGGCAAATGAGGAGCAGAAAGTTGATGGAGATAATTTGATATTTTTTGAAACTATAAAAAAATATTCTGGAGATGATTATATACAGCAAGTATGTAAGATTTATTTTAATGAGAATAAATATAGCCCGACTAAATATCAATTAGATTTATCTGATGAATTAGTTTATAATTCAAATATTGTTAGTCGAAAATACAAGTTTTTTAAAAAAGCGGTGTATTTGGATATAATAGCATTTTTGCTGTTAGCAATTTCTATGGTATTAGCATAAGTTAGGTTGACTTTATAGGATTGCATTGAAAATTTGAAACCTTCGGGTAAGGTACACAAAATTAGATGGACCGAAGGATAAAACAAATGAGCAACCAATGGCCAAGTAAATGTCTGTGTTCAAAGAGTATGAATGAATAAATAAGTGAACGCCACAAATCCATACAAATATGGGAGTGTGGCGTTTGGGTTATATGGAACAGATTACGTGATCGGTACGAAAAAGATGCTAGAGAACTTTGTTACGATATGATATTGGGGCGATAAAATATAAGTAGGCAAAATCTTTTATTATATCTCATTATGATACTATTGCTATAGGTATTCATTATAATGTTTGTTCTTAGGTTTTCTGTGATTAAAATACGAAAGATGAAATAAGTGATAGAAATTTTATAATTTGGAGGATAAAAATGAATAAACTAGCGTTCCATTATTGCAGTGTAGATACATTTTTTTCCATTATTACCAATAAGACATTACGATTATCAGATGTTGTCAAATCAAACGATAATTTAGAGGTTATGTGGACGAAAAAAGTTTTATTGGACATGATAAAAAAAGAAGATAGCTTATATGAATATTTTAGCGATGAGATAAAAGCCGAAATTTCTTTATGCAGATTTAAAGAGAAAATGGAGGAGAAGGCCAATAGTTTTTTCGAAAGAAAGGAAATTAAATCTAAATTTTTTGCAATTTGCTTTTCAGGTCCTGAGTCGGAGGATAAGTTAAGTCAGTGGAGGGGATATGGAGATGATGGAAGAGGAATTGCGATAGGATTCAGTGAGAAAATATTGCGTAATACTCAAAAAACAATTGTGATTAATAAAAGTGATGAGCCTCGAATTGAATATAATGAAGTTGAGTATAGAAGAGAAAAGCAAGAAGATATTTTAAAAGAATTTTGGAAAGAACAGATAAGAATAGCAAATTGTGATATAAAAGATTTTGTGGTTGACTTTGAAACTTGGTTAATTGAAAGTTTTTATAAATTGTATTGGAAAGCTATTTTTATGAAAAATCCTTTTTTTGAAGAGGAAAATGAACGTCGAATAGTGCTTGAAATTCAAAATTGTCAGAGTGCTCCCCAAAAATGTGAACTATTAAGAAACAAGATTCAAATTAGAGAAGCGCAAGTGACAATAAGGAACGGAAATATTATAGAATATTATGATCTAGATATATCGAAATTGTCAAATGATCTTATTCAAAAAATCATTTTAGGCCCTAAATGCAAAATTGATCAAGAAGACGTTAAAATGTTACTAAAAAAGTGTGGATACAAAGATGTGGTGGTAGAGTGGTCTGGCGGTAGTTATAGATAGACTATATTCTAATGGGAGGAAACAAACATGGCAGAAATAGAGAATAGTAAAGATTTGATTAGTGTATTGTGGAGCGGGGCAGATATTCTTCGCTCTAAAATGGATGCAAACGAGTATAAGGACTATTTATTAGGCATTGTATTCTACAAATATCTTTCTGATTCTTTTTTGATCAAGGTATATGATTTAATTTATGATGAGAAGCCGGAGACGTTAAAGATTGCTTTAGAAGCATATAAGGAAGCCTTAGAGGATGAAAGCGCCGAGGAATTGAAGGAACAGATTAAGTCTGAATGTCATTATGTAATTGAGCCGGATTTGACATATACATGCTTTGCGGATGCAGCAAGAAATAATGCATTTAATCGTGAGCAATTACAGAAAGCATTTAATAATATTGAACAAAGCGATCCGCTGTTTGCAGATTTATTTACGGATATTGATTTGTATTCAAATCGTTTAGGAACAGGAGATCAGAAGCAGAGCGATACAATTTCAAATTTAATAAAGGAAATTGACAAAGCCGATTTATTGAATTCAGATGCAGATGTACTTGGTAATGCGTATGAGTACCTTATAGGACAGTTTGCGTCTGAAACAGGAAAGAAAGCAGGAGAATTCTATACGCCACAAGCCGTTTCTAAGATTCTTACGAAAATCGCCATTGCTGGTCAGGAGAACAAAAAGGGCTTATCGGTATATGATCCGTGTATGGGTTCTGGATCGCTGCTTTTAAATGCAAAGAAATATTCTACAGAACCAAATTATATCAAATATTATGGACAGGAGCTGATGACGTCTACATACAATTTGGCAAGAATGAATATGTTTCTACATGGAATCGTTCCGGAAAATCAGAAACTTCGCAATGGCGATACTTTGGATGGCGATTGGCCAACCGATGAGGAAACAGATTTCAATATGGTACTTATGAATCCACCATATTCTGCAAAATGGAGTGCTTCCGCAGGCTTCTTGCAGGACGAGAGATTTAGCGACTATGGAGTTTTGGCGCCAAAATCCAAAGCGGATTATGCTTTTTTGCTTCATGGTTTATATCACTTAAAAAATAATGGAACGATGGCAATTGTATTGCCTCATGGCGTGCTGTTCCGTGGTGCGGCAGAGGAAAAAATCAGAGAAAAATTATTGCGTTCTGGAAATATCTATGCAGTCATTGGACTGCCTGCAAACTTGTTCTATAATACTTCGATTCCGACTTGCATCATTGTATTAAAGAAGCATCGTGAAGGTCGTGATGTATTGTTTATTGATGCGTCTAAGAAGTTTGATAAGGGTAAAAAGCAAAATACCATGACGGACGAGCATATCGATGCAGTAATCGACTTGTATAACAAGAGAGAAACGGTAGAGAAAGAGTCTTATCTCGCAAGTTTTGAAGATCTTGAAAAGAATGATTTTAACCTTAATATCCCAAGATATGTGGACAATTTTGAAAAGGAAGAAGAGGTAGACATAAATGCACTTCTTGCTGAAATGAAACAGACGGATGCAGAAATTGAGCAGGTTCAGGGAGAATTTGTTTCACTTCTCAAGGAATTGACATCTTCCGATGAGAATATTATGGCATCTTTAAATCAGTATATTGAAATGCTTGAGGGGTGATTATTATGGCAAAACCAAAAATTCGTTTCAAAGGATACACAGAAGATTGGGAACAGCGTAAGTTCGCAGATTTCACATGGAATGCTGGAAAACGGAATAAGGAAGACTTAGATTTAGAACCGTATGCTATTACAAATGAACGTGGATTTATTCGGCAGTGTGATGCACATGATGATTTTGGATATATGAAAGATACGGATAGAAAAGCGTATAATATTGTTAAATCAAATTCGTTTGCCTATAATCCAGCAAGGATCAATGTAGGGTCTATTGGATACTACAAAGGCTCCGAAAACGTGATAGTTAGTTCACTTTATGAAGTTTTTCAAACAGATAATTATGTAAATGATAGGTTCCTTTGGCATTGGTTTAAGTCTGATGAATTTCCCAGATGGATTGAGAAACTTCAAGAGGGAAGTGTTCGATTATACTTCTATTATGATAAGTTATGTGAGTGTCAGTTATATATGTCATCAGTAGAAGAACAGGAGAAAATTGCGTCATTTTTAGACAATCTTGATTGCCTCATCACTCTTCATCAGCGAAAGTGTGAAGAAACAAAAAAACTGAAAAAATATATGCTTCAAAAAATGTTCCCTGAAGAAGGAAAAAGTGTTCCTAAAATTCGATTTGCAGAATTTACGAACCCTTGGGAACAGCGTAAGTTCGCAGATTTCACATGGAATGCTGGAAAACGGAATAAGGAAGACTTAGATTTAGAACCGTATGCTATTACAAATGAACGTGGATTTATTCGGCAGTGTGATGCACATGATGATTTTGGATATATGAAAGATACGGATAGAAAAGCGTATAATATTGTTAAATCAAATTCGTTTGCCTATAATCCAGCAAGGATCAATGTAGGGTCTATTGGATACTACAAAGGCTCCGAAAACGTGATAGTTAGTTCACTTTATGAAGTTTTTCAAACAGATAATTATGTAAATGATAGGTTCCTTTGGCATTGGTTTAAGTCTGATGAATTTCCCAGATGGATTGAGAAACTTCAAGAGGGAAGTGTTCGATTATACTTCTATTATGATAAGTTATGTGAGTGTCAGTTATATATGTCATCAGTAGAAGAACAGGAGAAAATTGCGTCATTTTTAGACAATCTTGATTGCCTCATCACTCTTCATCAGCGAAAGAGTGATGAATTGCAGAAAATAAAAAAATTTATGTTGCAAAATATGTTTGTGTAGATATTAGCGATATTTTTATTCAATTGTGAAGCGAAATTATAAATGGTATTTGTATGATCAAAAAATTTCTTTTTTTGATAAATAAGAGTGAAAGTGCAAATGCGAGGTATAGAAATTGGGTTAATCTATATTATGTGGGAATATCATCATTAGAAATGATTGATCACATAATTTCATCGTAAGTAAATATTGAGGGATAAACGATTGGGAACAGCGTAAGTTAGAAGATATTCTTACAAGAAGAGTTGAGCAAAGAAAACAATCGGAAGAGTATCCACGTTTAGCCTTTGCTTCAGGACAAGGTGTGATCCCTCTTAGTGAGCGTAAAACAAATAATAGAGAGCAGCTTACAAAAGACGAATTTACAAAGATGTATCTAGTAACGGAACTAGATGATATTGTGTATAATCCGGCTAATGTAAAGTATGGAGCAATTGATAGAAATAAGTGCGGAAGAGGATTGATTTCACCTATTTATGTTACTTTTACAACTAGTGAAATACCTGGTTTTATTGAATGTATTGTAACTTCACACGACTTTCAACAAAGAGCTTTGAGATTTGAAGAGGGGACAGTCACAAAACGGCAGTCTGTTAACCCGGAAGATTTTGTCACTATAGATATATTGGTAGCTCCTCAGAAAGAAGAACAGAGGAAAATTAGTGAATATTTTGATTGCTTGGATCACCTCATCACTCTTCATCAGTGTAAGTGTGATAATACAAAAATTATTATCTATATCGCTTGGGAACAGCGTAAGTTGGGGGAGGTGTTTGCAGAAAGGACGGAAAGAGCGAACGGAGATGAAGAATTACTGTCGGTAACAATTGCGAATGGTGTTATTAGACAAGCTAACTCAGACAAGAGAAATATTGCGTCAGAAGATAAGAGCAATTATAAACTTGTGCGAAAAGGTGATGTCCCTTACAATTCCATGAGAATGTGGCAAGGGGCAGTCGGAAATTCAGAATATGACGGAATTGTAAGCCCTGCATACACTGTATTGATTCCGTTAGGAGATTCAAATAGTAAATTTTTTATGGAACTTTTTAAGAAAGAATCTTCTTTGAAAGTGTTTCAAAGGTGGTCGCAAGGATTGACATCTGATACATGGAATTTGAAATATCCAGTACTATCTACTATAGAGTTTTTAATGCCATCAGGGGATGAACAAGCAAAAATTGCAGACTATTTTCAGTCCCTCGACCATCTCATCACTCTTCATCAGCAGAAGTATATTTTTGCAAAATATGTCTCAAAATACGCAAAAAATGATATATTAGAAGCGGAAAGTGCAAGCGTAGGCGGTTCTCGGACAAGTTTTTGGAAGAAGGAGATTTTTAATATGGGAATGATGACAGTATATCATGGCGGATATAAAGCGGTTGAACAACCGGAAATACGTAAGGGACGTAACACCAAGGATTTTGGAACCGGATTCTATTGCACCATTATTAAGGAGCAGGCGCAGAGATGGGCACGAAGATATGATACAAAAGTCGTTTCGATTTATGATGTACGAATGGAAGCAGATTTGAATATAAAAGAGTTTAAGGAAATGACCGAAGAATGGCTTGATTTCATTGTGGCTTGCAGAAGTGGATTAAGTCACGATTATGATATAGTAATTGGTGCGATGGCAGATGATCAGATTTACAATTATGTTTCAGATTATATGGACGGTGTGATTACACGTGAACAGTTCTGGGTTTTAGCAAAATTTAAGTATCCGACACATCAGATTGCTTTTTGTACAGAACGGTCATTAAAGTGTTTGGAATACAGGGATTGTGAGGTACTCTAATGGAAGGAAAGGCACGTGAAGACAGAAAAGATAATGACTTGTTTTTTGTTTGTGGTTTGATTGATTATATTGCAAGAAAAACAAAGAATAAACGAGCTGATATTGTGAATCAATTAGGAAAAGAAAGATTGGACCAAATCTATGATTTAGCGGATGTTTATCATTGCGATAATATCGATCGCGTAAGTGATGATTTTATTGAGGATGCAAATATAAAGAATGGAACATTTGATAATGTAGGAGAATGTAAATATAGTATTCCTTCACATTGGGACATCGGAAAAGTGTACAAGCGTCTGATTAAACAGGTATCACTAAGCAATGGTATCGGGGCAATTGATGCATTGGTAAAAGTCTATAATTCTTTCATTAGTGCTAAAATTGATGATTATAATAGCAGTGTTTACTATGAAAATCCATCGTATTTGTTTGAATCATATAAAGAAGGAAGAATGCTTTAGCACTACGATTTTTTGACAGGGGGATAATTACAATGCAAGAATTGGAGTCAATGATTGAAAAAAAGCTGATAGACCAATTGGTTTATGGTGATTCTCAGTGGACATATAGGGATGATCTGAAAACGGAAGAAGATTTATGGGCCAATTTCAAGTATATTCTTGAACAGAATAATAAGGATCGATTGAACGGCGAGAGACTTTCGGACACAGAGTTTGAGCAGGTTAAGAATCAACTACAGTTTTCTTCCTTTTATAAGGCGGGGGAGTGGCTTGTAGGAGAAAACGGTAAGGTTCAGGTTCATGTACAACGTGATACGGAGAGGTTACACCTGGTCGTAATGAATCATGAGCATATTGCGGGAGGCAGCAGTGTATATGAAGTGATTAACCAGTATAGTGCCTTAAAATCAGATGATGATAATAAAGTAGCTCCAAGAGACAGAAGATTTGATGTAACACTTATGATCAATGGATTACCAATGATCCATATTGAATTGAAGAATAAGCAGCACTCTTATATGGATGGCTTTTGGCAGATAAAAAAGTATATTGGAGAAGGAAAGTTTATAGGTATCTTTTCAGCGGTGCAAATGTTTGTTATAAGCAATGGCGTTGATACCAAGTATTTTTCCGCTGCAAGCGATACGGAATTGAATCCAAAATTTATTAGTGGATGGCTGGATCAGGAAAATAATCCGGTATCCGATTATATTGATTTCGCTAAAAGTGTGCTTCGTATTCCACAAGCGCATGAGATGATTGCGAGATATACAGTATTGGATGAAGACGCTAAACGATTGATTTTATTGCGTCCTTATCAGATTCATGCGATAGAAGCGATACGAGAAGCTTCCAAGAAGGGAAAATCCGGATATGTCTGGCATACAACAGGTTCCGGTAAGACGTTAACTTCTTATAAAGCAACACGCAATCTGTTAATGGATATTCCGGCGATTGATAAAGCAATCTTTTTGATTGATCGAAAAGACTTAGATACACAGACAACGATGGCTTTCCAGGCTTACGCGAATAATGATTTGATTGAAGTTGATGAAACGGATAATGTGAATGATTTGAAGAAGAAACTGAGGTCGGATGATCGTCAGGTGATTGTCACTACGATTCAGAAAATGCAGAGACTTATTACGAAGCGCATTCAGGAGGGGACACCAGAATACAGCAAGATCAAAAATATGAAGATTGCGTTTGTGGTTGATGAATGCCACAGGGCGGTTACACCAACCACCAAGCGGGAACTAGAAAGGTTCTTTGGACATTCATTATGGTATGGTTTTACCGGAACACCGCGATTTGCCGAAAATCCATATCCTCAGTTAGGGGATCTGCCTCGCACGACAGAAGAATTATACGGAGAGAGATTACATAAATATACCATACAGAATGCGATCCATGATAACGCAGTTCTTGGATTTCAGGTAGAACATGATGGACCGAAAAGTATTGCAGACGAGACAGACAGCAGTGCGTATGATAACGAAACACATATGTTAAAAGTTTTGGATGTGATTTTGAATAAATCGTATCACAAGTTGGGATTTCAAAATGGAAAAGGTAAAACATATGAGGGCTTGCTTACAACAAGTTCTATTTCAGTAGCGCAAAAATACTATGATTTACTGTCACGGGTGAAGAAGGGAGAAACTTCTCTAAAAATTGATGAAAGAGTCAAGCAGATATTACCGGATTTCCCAAAGTTTGCAATTACATATTCTGTATCGGAAAATGAGGAGGCTTCGCATGTGAATCAACGGAAAATGCAGAAGTCGTTAGATGAATATAATGAGACGTTTGGAACCAAATTTGATTTGTCACAGATTCAGGGATATAATGCGAATCTTAATAAACGTTTAGCCAGAAAAGATTCAAAATTTAAGAGTAGAAACGAACAGTTGGATTTGGTTATTGTAGTGGATCGTTTATTAACCGGATTTGATGCACCGTGTCTTTCTACGATTTTTATTGACCGACAGCCGATGGGACCACATGACCTAATTCAGGCTTTTTCGCGAACAAATCGAATTTATGACAGAAATAAAGCATTCGGACAGATTGTTACTTTTCAGGCACCGCATCTATTTAAACAATGCGTAGACAATGCGGTAAAACTGTATTCTGCGGGAGGTACTAAGGAGTCTCTGTTAGCAGAGTGGGAGGAAATTGAGCCGGCATTTCGTAAGGCACTTGCAGCACTTCGTATATCGGCAGAGAAGCCGTCTGATGTACCGGGCTTGTCCAGAAAAGAAAAAGAGATTTTTGTTAAGATATTTCAAAATTTTGATAAATTATTTGCTCAATTAAAATCTTTTTCTCAATACGAAGATAGTATGCTGAGCGATTATGGTATCACAGAGCAGGAATATATTGACTATGTGGGACATTATTTGAACGCAAAAGAGGAAATAAAAGATCCGCCAGATGACGCTGAGGATGGTGGCAATCAAGAATTGCCTGTTGACTTGGATTATGAATTGATGGCATACAGCAATATTAAAATTGATTATGAGTATATTATTAATCTAATTCAGAATATTGTGACACCAAGTGATGATGCGAATGATTTGACACCTGAGGAAAAGCAAAAACAGTTTGATGAAGTAAAACAATATGTGGATGAACTTCATAAGGAAAATCCAAAGGTCGCCGATATTATGCGAAATTTGGTTTATGAAATTGAACTGGATGAGAGTCGATACAGAGGACAATCAATTCTTAATATTGTCGAAAACATGAAAAATGAATGTGTCGATAGGGTGGTAAAAGATTTTTGTGTTAGGTGGTATGCATCCGAGGATGATGTTATGTATGCAGCTACACACTATCGAAATGGAGAGATTCCGAACGAGAGTGCAATTAAAGCAACTGTAGATTATACAAGTTATAAAGAAACGCAGGAACATGCACTTCCAAAATTCAGATACTATACACAGATGATTACAGAACTGAAAAAGACTTTGGATGAAGAAATAAAACCGCTTATAAGCAATTAAGTGATTGCAAAGAAACAAGAAGTAATTTTAACTGTTCATATCAGCGTAAGTAATACAAAAGATGGAGGTAACACTTATGCTAAATGATATGAACCATGCAACGCTTTTTTGTGATTACTATAAACAATGGGTGGAAGTGTACAAAAAGGATGCGATTCGAGAAGCAACGATGGCCAAGTATCGAATGACACAGAAATGGGTTGAGAGGCTTGCACCAAATCTAAAGGTTGAGGAATTGACAAGGACAGCGTATCAGCAGCTTTTGAATGATTATGCGAAAGTTCATGAGAGGCAGACAACACTTGATTTTCATCATCAGCTTAAAGGTGCAATTTTAGATGCAGTAGATGAAGGGCTTATAGAGAGGGACCCGACGCGTAAAGCAATCATTAAAGGAAAGACACCGAGAGCAAAGAAAATTAAGTATTTGAATCAGTTTGAACTGCATACTCTGATCGCTGACCTTGATATCAGGGAAGAACCAAACTGGGATTGGTTTATTTTACTTGTAGCGAAAACCGGAATGCGTTTCTCGGAAGCACTTGCAATTACACCTAGTGATTTTGATTTCGCAAGGCAGACATTGTCGATTAGTAAGACCTGGGATTACAAGGGGGATGGAGGGTTCCTTCCAACAAAAAATAATTCGTCCGTGAGAAAAATTCAAATCGATTGGCAAATTGTTGTTAAGTTTTCTGAATTGATAAAGGGAATGCCAGAGGATAAACCGATATTTGTCGGTGAATCCAAAATCTATAATTCTACAGTAAATGATGTGTTAACGAGACACTGTAGAGATTGTGGTATATCGGAAATTTCGATTCATGGATTGCGGCATACGCATGCGTCGTTATTGCTTTTTGCTGGAGTGTCTATCGCGAGTGTGGCGCGCCGGTTGGGACATGCAAGTATGACGACAACGCAGAAAACGTATTTACACATTATTCAGGAATTGGAAAATAAAGATGTGGATCTGGTAATGAGAACATTATCTGGATTGTAAAATAAAGTTGTAAAAAAATACTTACGCTGATAATATTGTAGGGTTTAAGTGGAAAATGAAGCGGAACAATTCATTACATGTTAAAAAGTTGACGATTGGTTTGGCAGTAGCGAGTCTGTTTCTTGTTATAATAGCATATGGGGCTAATAAGGATAGTGTTGAGCGTGAAAAGCATTATACAGAGAAAATATGTTCTGAAACGGAGGAGCAAAAACACTATTCTATGAAACGTTATGTTGGCACAGAATCAACTTTGAGAGACGCGCCAGAATGTTTTGGGTTAGATAATTTCTTATACAATTATAATGAAGTCGCAAAATACAAGTTGGATTCGGCCGAGCTAAAAGATTTGAAATCGCATAAAGTACAAGGTAATACTTATGCGAGACTGACTAATTATGAATTGGCAAAGAACTATTATTTAACAGGAACCGATAGCTCACTTTGTGGGTATGAGGTTAGGGTAGAAGTCTTTTCTTATAGTGATGTAGATAATGCGAATGAGAAGGATCAAGAACAGATAATATATGATTGCATTCATGCGATTGATAGAAATATAGAAGATAAATGGATTGATTATGAGATTAATCAGGTAAGAGAGAATGGAACTACAGTAGCCTATTTTAACGAACTTTTTAGGTTTGAGGCTGAACAGACAGAGAAAAATGCAATTAATTTTATTATTTTGTATAATCCGGTATCTCCAATGTTGGTCGAAACATGGGAGTATGATAATTACAATGTGCCTGATTATAGGTAGTCTGGGCAGGGGGATTTCGCTCGAACTGAATGACTTCTATGGGAAAGAAAAAGTGATGAAATATTTCGATAAATGAACTCTGTATTATGAAGTAAGAGTATTAATGACACGTGGTGTTAATGGAATGTACATATACGCGTGTGACCCAGAACTTCGAGCTGCATTGTTAGAGGCTGCAAAATAAGGAGCAACCATGAAGTTAAAGAATGTTGTGATTGTGGTAGACAATATAGAACAATCTGTCAAATTTTATAAGAGCCTATTTGGTTTACAGGTGATTATGAGACAGGATGGTAATGTTATAATGTCAGAGGGACTTGTATTACAGGATGCAGAGGTATGGCGTGAAAGTACAGGAATAGCTACGATTCCGCACAATAATATGACAGAACTGTATTTTGAAGAAAATGACATGGAAGGGTTTATGAAGAAACTTGAATTGTATGATTGTGCAATCCGTTATGTTACGGAAATGACGGAACTTGAAGGTGGACAGAAGGTTGTAAGGTTTTATGATCCGAGCGGAAATCTTATTGAGGTGCGTACACCGTTGAGAAACTATTAGAGGAAGTGACAGTGAAAATGAGTATTAGAGTAGCAACTTTGGAGGAGCCTGTTATTGAGAAGAATGTAACAGTGATGGCTGACGAATCATTGGGCGGTTGCGCATCTGGCTATATAGAAAGATTTGAATATAAAAAAGCAACAATGAAAGATGTTGATGAATTAGTAAGCACAAGAATAATTGTCCTTCGTGCAGCGAACAAATTGTCGGATGATGTAGATATGTCTCTGGTGGAGAAGGAGTCATATGCATATTATAAGCGTGCATTGAAAACGGGAGAGTATGTTGCATATTTGGTATATGATAACGGAACGTTTATTGGTGCAGGTGGCGTCAGCTTTTATCAGGTCATGCCGACATATCATAACCCGACAGGTAAAAAAGCTTATATCATGAATATGTATACGAATCCGGAATATCGTAGACAGGGAATTGCATATCATACATTGGATTTATTGATAAAAAATGCGAGGAAGCAGGGCATATCACAGATTGCATTAGAGGCAACGGATATGGGACGGCCTTTGTATGAGAGATACGGATTTATAAAAATGGAAGATGAAATGGAACTGATTTAATGACAACAGATGTATTTGACGTAAGGGAGAATAATTATGAAACAAGAGACAATAGACAGAATTCGAAAATTTACGGAAGACAGAGACTGGGATCAGTTTCATGCACCTGCGAATCTCGCGAAGTCAATCGTGATTGAGGCAGCAGAACTATTGGAGTGTTTTCAGTGGGCGGATGATGAATATGATCTGCAGCATGTGAAAGAGGAACTGGCTGATGTTATCGTTTATAGTCAGAATTTGCTGGACAAGTTAGGTCTTGATGTAGACGAGATTGTAAATATGAAGATGACAATGAATGAAGCAAAGTATCCGATCGAGAAAGCAAAAGGCAGTGCGGCAAAGTATGACCAGTTGTAACCGCTGAATTCACCTTGTGCAATTTTTGCACAAGGTGAGAATGCAAGTGGCGCAGTGGTGAAGCAATCAAAAGAAGGTGATCAGAATGGGGCTTTTTAAGAAGAAAAGTATCGTCAAGTCCTACGATAAGGAAAATAAGAGACCGGTAATCAAGGCGAGCATATGCAATGGGGAACAGGTTGCCGGTTTTAAGGATATCCACACGGGTAAGATCGAAGAGGTTATGCTGATCAGAAGTCGGGCAGATCTGGAGAATTTTAAAGCTATGTATGGAATCGATGAGGCGATAACGAAAGAATATTGAGCAGATAAAAGATATCTGGAAAGGATGAAAAATGGTAAAGAAAATAGTACGTGATCCGCTTTTTCTTGCACAGAAATCAGTGGAGGCAACAGAAGCGGATCGGCAGGTCGTGACGGATTTGCTGGATACTTTGAAAGCGAATTTAGATCACTGTGTTGGGATGGCTGCAAATATGATAGGGGTTCAGAAGAACATCATTGTGGTGGCAGCGGGGCCGTTACAGTTCCCGATGATTAATCCGGTGATCACGAAGAAAGACGGTGTATATCAGACGGAGGAGGGATGTCTGTCGCTGGATGGGGTGCGTCCATGCACCAGATATCAGGAGATTGAAGTGGATTATCTGGATCAGAATTTTAAGAAACAGCATGGAAAATATTCCGGCTGGACAGCACAGATTATCCAGCATGAGATAGACCACTGCAATGGGATTGTAATATAGGACGCATGTAAAAAATTATTTTGCAAGGTAATAAAATCAATGAGAAGGAAGTTTCTTTTCATTGATTTTTTTTACTTGACGATAACCAACGGTTAATGTATTATAGAGATAACCAATGGTTAGTTATGAAAGAGAGAAGACATTATGAAACATTACATTGAGATACAAAGACTTAGAACAGAAGATGTAGTTATAGATGATAATTTAACGTTAGAGAAGAATACACAGGCCTTTTTAAAAGGTGACATCATCAGCATTACAGAGAAAATAGATGGTGCCAGGGGAATATGCTGGAAAGCTATGTAATAAGGTTACGATGGAAATTATAAAAAATAAATTAAAACTGACGCAATAAAGTAAAGGCGAATTATTTAAGGAGTTTATGGGCATATGCAAGCAATCGACCGCCCAAATCATTTTGTTCTTTGATCATTTTGGCAAGTGCATATAATTCAGGCGTCTCGTTTGAAGATATCATAATATAATCGGCTTCCATTTTATCAGAAGTACCATAAAGAAAGTCAACATTACAGTTAAAGGTCTGGGCGATATAGCATACGGTCTGATAGGAAGGCTCCCGTTCGCCCTTTTCGTATCGACCGTAAGCCATGGCTGATATATTAAGGCGGCGGGCTGCTTCTGCTTTATTTATATTAAGTGAAGTTCTTAATTGTAGTAAACGTTCCGGGTGAAAATTCATAATAAGGATCCTTCTTTATGCAAAAATATTGGTAACCAAAGGATATTGTAATTGATATATTGGAAAATGACAATATTATTGTTGATATTAATATTGGAGTTATTTGATGTTGTTTAAAATTGAATAATTTATCTATAAGTTGCTTAAAATAATACAAAAGATTGACAATGTAAATCAAAATCCTATAATATATATAGAATAGTTTTTAGGAGGTAGAATTATGGCAACAGTACCTACACAGGTAAGGATAGATGAAAATTTGAAAAAACAGGCTAGCGAACTTTTTGCGCAGTTAGGAATGGATATGTCTGGAGCAATGAATATTTTTTTAAGGCAGTGTGTGCTACGAGGAGGTCTTCCGTTTACAGTGGAATTGCCACAGTATAAACCGGAAGTATTAGATGCTATGGAAGAAGCAAAAAGGATTAGTAGAGATCCTAAGACAAAGAGATATGATAGTTTTTCTGATGCCCTAGAGGATATTGATTAATGAAATATAAGTTAATACTTACTGGAAAATTTAAGAAAAGTCTGAAACTTGCTAAAAAACGAGGATTAAATTTAAAACTATTAGATGAAGTGGTTACTGCATTACAAAATAATGTTTCATTAGAAGCAAAATATTGTGACCATGAGTTGAAAGGACAGTATCAGGGATTTAGAGAATGCCATATTCAACCGAATTGGTTATTGATATATTTGATGGAGAATGATGTACTTACTTTGACATTGGTTGATACTGGTTCACATGCAGACTTGTTTCATATGTAAGTAAATGCATAAATAAGCAGGAGGCGATTTTCGTGACACACGAAGAATTTGAGAAAGCAGCACAATATTGGAACAACAAGGAGAAGACGGTGATGCCGCAGGAACAGTTGCGGCAGACAATCGAATTATAAGATGAGGAATTTTACATAATCCTGATTTGAGGGACGTGGTATAATAAGTGCACAGGCAAATAAAGATAGAAGGTGAACGATTTGACACAAACACAGAGCAACCACCTGATCTTGGATTTCTCTCACGTATATTGTGACGAGAATATCCCACGCAATGATAAGCTTCACTGGATCCACTGCTCGGACATTCACGAGTGTGATCTGTATTGTTCCGATGCTGCGGCGGCAGAGATCCACCGGAGAATAGATCCGTATGGAACCAGAGGCATCCATTTCCTGGATTCCGGCAATTATCATTATGTGACCAAAATTATGACTGACCGCATCGACGAATCATTTTCTCTGATCCTGTTCGATCATCACACGGATATGCAGTCCCCGATGATCGAGGGGATGATCAGTTGCGGCGACTGGGCAAGAAGTGTATTGCTGGACAATCCGCAGCTGCAGCAACTGATTTTGATCGGACCGAAGAAAGCGGATATTCAGGCAATTTATAATGACAAAGAATTTACAGCGAAGCAGAAGAAGCGCCTGAAGGAGAAACTGATCGCTTTCTCGGCGGAGGAGCTTCGCGCAGACGAAGGACACGAGAAAGTGGAACGGATCCGGATGGACGTACCGTTTTATATCTCCATTGATAAGGACGTTTTGGACGAACGATATTGCGAGACGAACTGGAATCAGGGACGGATGTCCCTCTCTTTGCTTGAGCATCTGCTGAGAGCCTTTCTGGAAACCGGAAACATTCTGGGCATTGACATCTGCGGCGAATGCCAGCAGGGAATTCCGCTGCCGGAGTACATGGAAGCGGAGGAGAAGAACGCCGAGACAAACCGTAAGCTGTTTGAATTCCTGACGCATTACATACGGCGCAAATCCACAATCCCGCGGCAAAAGGCGCCTCGTCACGATGAGAAAGCTTGAATTTCTACTTTTTTACGCATGTAGATACCTGAGATTCTTGCGATGATTCGCGACTGTTGTAACGATGAATAGAAGTTTAACAACTTCCACTTAAGAATTGTGAATGGAATAAATTCAATAGAGATCAAACAGATAGAGACAGGCTGGCAACTGACGAAGAGAAGAATTCATCCGTAACGGTTTCCTTTGCATAATGCTTTTTTGATTTTGACAATCTTTTACTATCGGTATTACTGAAAACATGCTATAGTAATAAAATAGATAACGAAAAGGAGAGCGCACATCAATTTCTTTGACGAGGATGTGCCGTGTGAGCCGCAGCGACTATGAATTTTTGCAAAGCCATCAGAACTGGTTGTGGCTGAATATTATAGCAGATACAAGAAAAACTAGATATAAGGAATCGAAGCTGGCAGCAGCTGATTCGAGAAGAAAGTAACTTCCGGGTAATTATGGAATTGGGGGCAGGTAATAAGCTGCCCAAGAAGGAGACAATTTTGAGTAAAACAGGAATTATGACAGACAGCCACAGTGGAATTTTGGAGCAGGAGGCACGTGAGAAGAAGATCCATGTGCTCCCGATGCCTTTTATTATGAATGGAACGACGTACTATGAGGGCGTCAGCATGACGAGAAGTGCGTTCTATGAGAAACTAAGAGAGGGCGTTGATGTGGCAACCTCGCAGCCGTCGCCGCAGGATGTGATGGAGATGTGGGACGAAATGCTGAAAGAATATGACGAGATTGTTTATATCCCGATCAGCAGCGGCCTCAGCGGATCATGCATGACCGCGCAGGCGTTGGCGCAGGATGAGCCGTATGAAGGCAGGGTGTTTGTGGTGGACAACGGACGCTGCTCTACACCGATGCATCAGTCTGTACTCGATGCAATCCGGATGGTTGAGGCTGGATATCATGCGGAGCAGATTAAGGCGAGACTCGAGGAGACGAAGGAGCAGATGATCATATATATCGGCTTAAGTACACTCGAGTATCTGAAGAAGGGCGGCCGTATAAAGGCGGGCGTTGCAACGATCGCGAATGTGCTCAACATCAAGCCCGTGATGAAGTTTGGAACCGGAACGCTGGATATCTATCAGAAGTGCCGCGGTATCAAGAATGCGCGCAAGGCGATGATCGAGGCGATGAAGACGGAGCTTGAGACGAACTTCAAGAAGGCATATGATGCGGGAAAAGTACATCTGTTAGCGGCTTCCAGCTGCATTGCAGAAGTGACGGAGGACTGGGTGAAACAGATTAAGGAGAGCTTCCCGGGAATGGAAGTACGGTGTGATGAACTGTCCTGCGGACTGGCATGTCATATCGGCCCGGATGGACTTGGAATCGGCTGCTCGACGGATCCAATGTAAAATTAAAAAATAAGGATGGAAGAAACGCATCTTTTGGTATAAAATAGACTTGGAATATCGTGGTGATATTTTAAGTCTATTTTTGTTCAGGGGGTAAAAGTTCATGAAAACAGAAGCATTTGGCAGTATACAAAGTGGAAAGAAAGCAACATTATATATTTTAGAAAATAAAAATCATACGGTAGTGAAGGTTACCGATTTTGGAGCAACACTGGTATCGGTGCTTTTTGCAGATAAAGACGGTGTCATGAAGGATATGGTGCTTGGTTATGATGATGCAGCTTCTTATGAGAAGGGAACGAGCTGCTTCGGTGCAACAATCGGCAGAAACGGAAACCGTATCAAGGATGCGCGCTTTACGATCGATGGCAAGGAATGGGTGATCGAGGCCAACGAGAATAACAACAGTCTGCACAGTGGTAAAAACGGATTCAATCATCTGATGTGGGAGATGAAGGAGAGTGGCGATAATTATGTTACGTTCTACCATTACAGCCCACAGGAGGAGCAGGGATTCCCGGGAAACATGCATGTTACGGTAACGTATACACTTGACGATGAAGATACCGTACATATCACATATCATGCAAAGGCAGATGCAGATACGGTAATGAATTTTACGAACCACAGTTATTTCAATCTGGCAGGACACGACAGTGGTGTGATGCTTGATCAGAAGCTGCAGCTTTTTGCGGATGCATATACGCCGGATGAGGATTCGCATTCCATCCCGACCGGAGAGATTGCTCCGGTTGCAGGAACTCCGATGGATTTCACGACGATGAAGCCAATCGGACAGGATATCAATGCGGATTTTGAGCAGCTTCATTTTACTGGCGGATATGATCACAATTATGTGCTCTCCGATAAGCCTGGCACGATGCGCCAGATGGCGAAGGCCGAGTGTGATGCGAGCGGTATTGCGATGGATGCTTATACGGAGTGCTGCGGCGTACAGCTTTATGCAGGCAACTTTATCGGAACACAGACCGGAAAAGGCGGAGTTACTTATGGCGATCGTCACGGATTCTGCCTGGAATCCCAGTTTTACCCGAATGCGGTCAATGAGAAGAACTTCCCATCCCCGGTTGTACCTGCGAATACAGAGTATCACTCAGAGACGAAGTATCACTTCTATCATATCTAAGAGTTGTTAATCCGGAGCGCCTGCACAAAGGCGCTCTAATTATGTGTATTTGTTTGGGGAGAAGGTCTTGAACAAAGCAGATAAATACGTTAAATTTAAAAAGTTAAACATGTAACGAAAATAAGAATGGAAGTGTAGAAATTGAAGAGAAACAAATATGAAATTGATATGTGCAACGGAACCATTATGGACAAATTGATTTCTTTTGCACTGCCACTTATGGTATCAGGAATCCTGCAGCTGATGTTCAACGCGGTGGATCTCATCGTTGTCGGACATTTCAGCGGGCAGCAGGCGCTTGCGGCGGTCGGATCGACCACGGCACTCATTAATGTATTTACAAATTTATTTATCGGAATCTCACTCGGTGCGAACGTACTCGCCGCCCGTTTCTATGCGGCGGGGCGCGATAAAGAGATGTCGGAGACGGTACATACGTCGATCATGCTGGCTTTGATCAGTGGAGTGGCGATGGCGGTCATTGGTCTGATTTTCGCCAAAGGTGCACTACAGTTGATGGATACACCGGCGGATGTTATAGATCTGTCGGCTTTGTATATGCGTATCTATTTCCTGGGAATGCCATTCTTTATGCTGTATAATTACGGCGCGGCAATCCTGCGCGCGGTTGGCGATACGAAGCGCCCGCTGATCTTCTTGATCATATCCGGTGTGACCAATGCGATACTTAACATGATCCTTGTTATTGTGTTCCGACTTGGCGTGGCCGGTGTTGCGATCGGAACCGTGATGTCGCAGCTGATGTCGTGCGTGCTTGTACTTCGTTGTCTGTACAAGACGGATAGCAGCTACCAGCTTCGCTTTGAGAAGCTTGCCATCAAAAGCGTTTACTTAAAACAGATTTTTCAGGTTGGAATTCCGGCTGGTATTCAGAGTACCGTTATCAATTTTTCCAATGTGTTATTGCAGTCTTCCGTCAACTCGTTTGGCTCGACTGCGATGGCTGGCTATACAGCGGCAAACAATCTGCTTGGATTCTTATATATGTCGGTCAATGCGGTCACGCAGGCGTGCATGAGTTTCACGAGCCAGAATTACGGTGTTGGTAAGTATAAGCGAATGGATCGTGTGCTGATCGATTGTCTGATTCTGACGGTGGCGGTATCGGGAACGCTGGGCTGCGTCGTGTACCTGTTCGGACCACAGATCTTACATATTTACACGAGTGAAGCGGACGTTATTTCATGTGGAATGGAAATCCTTTCGATCACAACGATTCCTTACTTCCTTTGCGGAATTATGGATCTGTTTCCGGGATCGCTGCGGGGAATGGGATATTCGGCGGTGCCGATGGTGCTGTCTGTGATTGGAACGGTAGGAACAAGAATTTTGTGGATCTATGGCTTTTTCCCACACAATCGCAGCCTGTTCTTCCTGTTTATTTCGTATCCGGGTTCGTGGATCATTACGATCGTGATGCAGGTGATCTGTTATCTGTATGTCAGGAAGCGTTGCGTGGGGCCAGAAAGAGAGCATTTAGCGTAATTATTGAGAAACACCACACGCATTTTATAAATAATATTAGTAATAATAATACATTACTTTGGTAAAGTGTGGAAGAAAACGGTTGACGAATACACTTTTACACGCTAGTATATAATTCATAGAGCAATTTCGAGATGAAGTTTGCAGGAAAACGACGCAAGTCTACCGAAGGAGTAAAACTCTCAGGTGCCGGTCATACCGGTGCAACTGTAAATGGATCGACTCTCTGGAGACGCCCGGATTACCGGGGGCCGAAGGTGCAACATACTTTGATGTATGAATCTCTCAGGCAACAGGACAGAGAAGATATCTGAATACATATAAATATCTTCATTTTCGTGTTTGTGCACGGAAATATCTTAGTGGACGTAGAATATCCACTCTATTTGTTCATAATCTGGAGTTCTATTTCGTATTCTATTTTATCCGGGAGTTTTGAAATGCTGAAATTAATATTCTTAAGAAGAGAGGTAGGATTGAACAATGTGGAGTGCAATCAATGATTTCCTAGGTGCAGTTGACAATTTTGTCTGGGGTGTACCGCTTATGGTGCTGATTTTGACCGGCGGTCTGCTTCTGACGGTTCGTCTCGGTGTCTTACAGTTCCGTAAGCTTCCGCTTGCGTTAAAGTGGATGGTGAAGAACGAGGAAGGCGGAGAGGGTGAGATCTCAAGTTTCGGTGCATTATGTACAGCACTTAGTGCAACCATCGGTACCGGTAATATCGTCGGTGTTGCGACCGCTGTATGTGCCGGTGGTCCGGGAGCATTATTCTGGATGATCGTAGCTGCGTTTCTTGGTATGGCAACCAAGTATTCAGAAGGTCTGCTTGCGGTCAAGTATCGTGTGGTAGCGGAGGACGGACACAGCCTTGGTGGACCTTTCCATTATATTGAGCAGGGTATGGGCGCAAAGTGGAAATGGCTTGCAAAAATATTTGCATTTTTCGGTGTCTGCGTAGGTCTGTTCGGAATCGGAACCTTCTCACAGGTGAATGGTATTGCAAGTGCGATCAACAATTTCTTTGATCCGAACAATGCGCATACGGTCAAAATCCTGCCATTCCTCGGATCTTATTCATGGTCTGTAGTTATCGCATCCCTGATCCTTGCATTCTGCGTAGCTGCCGTACTGATCGGTGGTGTCAAGCGTATCGCAAGTGTCAGCCAGGTTATTGTGCCTTTTATGGCAATCATTTATTTTGTATTTGCGGTTGTTCTGATCCTTTGCAATATCAAGGAAGTACCGGCAGCGATTGTTACAATCGTTGAAGCAGCATTTAACCCGAAGGCAATCACCGGTGGTGTAGTCGGAAGTATGCTGGTTGCAATGCAGAAAGGTATCGCGCGTGGTATTTTCTCAAACGAAGCTGGTCTTGGTAGCGCGCCGATCGCCGCTGCCGCCGCACAGACAAAGGAACCTGTCCGTCAGGGACTTGTCAGCATGACCGGAACCTTTATTGATACGATTATTATCTGTACATTAACAGGTCTGTCCATCGTCTTAACCGGCGCATGGCAGGTAGAAGGACTCGAAGGTGTCGGTGTGACAACCTATGCGTTTCAGCAGGGACTCCCGTTCCCGCCTGTTGTATCATCGTTCGTTCTGATGATTTGTCTTGTATTCTTCGCGTTCACAACCATTCTCGGATGGGATTATTACAGTGAGCGTTGTCTTGAATATTTAAGCGGCGGTAATATGAAGCACGTGAAAATCTATCGCTGGATTTACATTCTTGCGGTATTTATCGGACCATACATGACGGTTAGTGCCGTATGGACGATCGCCGATATCTTCAACGGACTGATGGCGATTCCAAATATGATCGCACTTTTTGCCTTAAGCGGAGTTGTTGCGAAGGAGACGAAGGATTTCTTCAAGAGACATAAGTCGGGAGAATACCAGGAATAAAAGAGTTTAAATGCATATTATGGTTGAAAGCAGGATGCGTTGCATCCTGCTTTTATGTTATACTTTAAGGTGATTACGAAAATTTTGCGGTGGCGGTGGTTTGGCGGATTCAGCGGCTGCCCCATTCTGAGGATACTAGTTATCCAAAATTACGAATTTGCAGAAAATCTTCGCTGGGCTCCTTCTATGATTTCTGTCCGCTCAAGCTTAGACAACGGCGCTCCGAATGTTCGCCTGAACACAGACTGTGTCCGATGGATTTCGTGTCTGCCTTAATGGGCGTCCGAAGAAAACGTGCCGCCGCGGGGCAACTGTTTGTGAGCAACACTGTATAGTGGCGTTCCCATAAACACGAAGCGAGTTTTGCACAAGGCGGCTCATATCGACTTTCTGAGGACGCCCATTTAGGCAGACTAGAAATTTTGAGCACAGCTGTGTCAGGCGGACATTCGGAGCGCCGCAGTCGAAGCGTTGCTCGGACACAAAAATTGAGCCCAGCAATGATTTTGGCAAATTCAGCAATTTTGTCTAAAATCGTGTTCCTCAGAATGGGGCAGGCGCTGAATCCGCCGAACAGCCGCCACCGCAAAATTTGCATAAACAATAATGTATGATATAGAAAACAGGAGAACTCATATATGATCAACCAGATAAAGATAAGCGATTTTCAGGCACCGGAATTGGACATCTATGCGCGAACGAAAGAGGTTGTACTTCTCAATCGGGCCCGACCGGAAGAGGGCATTTTTATAGCGGAGAGTCCGAAGGTCATTGAGCGTGCATTAGACAGTGGCTGTGAACCGATTTCGATTCTAATGGAAGAACGTCATATAGAAGGAGAGGGGAAAAGTGTATTGGAACGATGCGGTGACATTCCAGTCTATACCGCAGAATTTGATGTGTTAAAAGAACTGACCGGTTTTCCACTGACGCGCGGCATGCTTTGTGCAATGCACCGCCCGGCACTTCCAAGTGTGCAGCAGGTGTGTGAACATGCAACCCGTATCGCAATCCTTGAGGATGTCGTTAATCCGACGAACGTGGGGGCAATCTTCCGGTCTGCAGCAGCGCTTGGCATGGATGCCGTATTGCTGACACCAGCCAGCAGCGATCCACTTTATCGACGTGCAATCCGTGTCAGTATGGGGACAGTATTCCAGATTCCATGGACTTACGTGGATAAACATACGGTGTGGCCGGAGGATGGTATGAAATTGTTGCGTGAGTTGGGATTTAAGACGGCTGCATTTGCATTAAAAGATGATTCGGTCAGTATCGATGATCCCCAGCTGATGAACGAGGAGAAGCTTGCGATCCTGCTCGGCACCGAAGGGGATGGTCTTGCCACAGAGACGATCGCAGACTGCGACTATACTGTGAAGATTCCGATGTCCCACGGAGTCGATTCGCTCAATGTCGCAGCTGCCAGTGCCGTAGCATTCTGGCAGCTGGGTAATCATACTTAAAGAAGACGAAAGCCCTATCCGATATCACGGGTAAAGTGAAAACCGGATAGGGCTTTTTATGCACATAAGAATCATTATTTATTTTCTGTCTGACCGGCAGCTTCCATGTTCTTAGGAAGAACAAGATTTAAAATAATAGAAACAAGGAATACGACGGCAACACAATTCTCTGCAAATACATTCTCTACGATCTGTGGGAAGATGGAGAAGATTTCAGGAACCTGTGTGAATCCGATTCCAATACTGAGCGATAATGCTGCAATGGTAATGTTTCTCTGTGTATAACCGCATTTTCCGATCATCTGCAGACCGCTGACAACGATGTTACCGAACATCATCAGTGTACATCCGCCGAGTACGGCATCCGGAAGGGTTGCAAGAAGCGCACCGAAGAACGGGAAGATTCCTGCAAGGATCATAATGATCGCGCCGGATGCAATCGCAACAATATATCCCACAACCAGTCCGAATAATACGGAAAGCTGCTTCCAGTATGATTTCGCCAGAATATTAAATATGATACAGCACAGTAATGTAATGGTTCCGAGGATCCAATTGGTTGCGGATCCGAAGTTCTCGCTTCCGCTTCCACCACCAAAGGAAGAAGCTCCAACAGAGAGCAGGGAAAATCCGATTGCGGTAACAACGCTGGCTGCAACGATCGGCAGTCCGGATCCAATCTTCCACAATGGGAAAAGCTGGATCAGTGTACCGATTCCAGCAATGATCATCGCACTCTGGATCAGCATGGCACTTTGGGCGGAGGAAAGTCCGCTGGCACCTGCCACGATCAGAATCGGTCAAAATACAATCGTTTTTTGCAACTGTAACAATTTCAAACAAATATTGCCATGCTCTGCAATACAAATTTTGGGGGTCGTTCATTATAATGAGATTAGAACAAAAAAAGACAAGTACAAGGGGTGTTTTATATGCAATATGGACATTTTGATAATGAAAAAAGAGAATATGTCATTGACCGTGTAGATTTACCGGTTTCATGGACGAATTACCTTGGCGTTAAGGATATGTGTGTTGTTGTCAACCATACGGCAGGTGGCTACATGTTCTACCAGACACCAGAATATCACAGAGTCACGCGTTTTCGTGGTAATGCGGTTCCGATGGACCGTCCGGGACATTATGTATATATCAGAGATAATGAGGATGACGATTATTGGAGTATTTCCTGGCAGCCGGTAGGAAAGCCTCTTGATCAGGCAAAATACACTTGCAGACACGGAATGAGTTATTCCGTTTATGAATGCGATTACAAGGGAATTCAGGCAAGCCAGACACTCGTTGTTCCGATGAATGATCCGGTTGAGTTATGGGATGTCCGATTGAAGAACACAACCGATAAAGAACGCAGATTATCGCTTTTTTCTTACTGTGAATTCTCGTTCCATCACATTATGATCGATAATCAGAATTTCCAGATGAGTCTGTATTGTGCGGGATCTTCTTATGAGGATGGCATTATTGAACATGACCTGTTCTATGAAGAGTTTGGATTCCAGTATTTTACTGCAAACTTTACACCGGACGGATATGACTGCCTGCGCGATAAATTTCTTGGATCGTATCGTACTGAGGACAATCCGATTGCGGTTGAGACCGGAAAATGCAGCGGTTCTCACGAGCTTGGCAATAATCACTGCGGAAGCTTACAGAAGGATATCGTTCTTGCTCCGGGAGAGGAAATCCGCGTGGTATTTATGCTTGGAGAGGGCAACCGCGAAGAGGGAAGAAAGATTCGTGAGAAATATTCCGACATGAAGAATGTGGATGCTGCTTACGATGAACTTGCCGCATACTGGAATGAGAAGTTCTCCAGACTGCAGATCAAGACGCCGAACGAGGGAATGAACACACTGATCAATACATGGAATCTGTATCAGTCGGAAGTTAATGTTATGTTTTCAAGATTTGCTTCCTTTATTGAGGTCGGCGGACGTGTGGGACTCGGATATCGCGACACGGCACAGGATGCGATGACGATTCCGCATTCCAACCCTGAGAAGTGTAAGCAGAGAATCGTGGAGCTGCTTCGCGGACTGACTACCATGGGATATGGATTGCATCTGTTCCAGCCGGAATGGTTTGCGCCGGATGATGGCAAGGAGAAGAAGAAACCATTTAAGTCCCCTACCGTGATCCCTTCCGCAAACAAGGCGGACATTGTGCACGGTATTGATGATGCATGTTCGGATGATGCATTATGGCTGGTTCCTTCTATTATTGAATACATCAAGGAGACCGGGGAATACGATTTCGCGGATCAGGTTGTTACCTATGCAGACGGCGGAGAAGGTACGGTGTATGAACATATGATGCATATCCTTGATTTCTCGGCGGAGCAGGTAGGCGCGACTGGAATCTGCAAGGGACTCCGTGCAGACTGGAATGACTGTCTGAACCTCGGCGGAGGAGAGAGCGCGTTAGTATCTTTCCTTCACTATTGGGCAATCAGCAATTTCCTGGAGCTGGCAGAATATCTTGGACGTGATGAGGATGTGAAGAAATATTCTGCGATGCGTGACAAAGTATATAAGGTATGTAACGAAGAACTTTGGGATAAGGAATGGTTCATCCGTGGGGTGACCAGGAATGGTAAGAAGATCGGTACTTCCGAGGATAAGGAAGGCAAAGTACATCTTGAATCGAATGCCTGGGCTGTCCTTTCCGGAGCAGCAGATCCGGAGAAAGGAAAGAAGGCAATGGATTCTGTAGATAAATATCTGTTTACGGAATATGGAATCATGCTGAATGCTCCGTCTTATACCGTTCCGGATGATGATATCGGATTTGTCACCCGTGTATATCCGGGCGTCAAGGAGAACGGATCCATTTTCTCGCATCCGAATCCATGGGCATGGGCAGCAGAGTGTGTGTTGGGTCGGGGAGATCGTGCAATGAAATTTTATAATGCGCTGTGTCCTTATTATCAGAATGACAAGATTGAGATCCGTGAGTCGGAGCCGTATTCTTACTGCCAGTTTATTATGGGCAAGGATCATACCGCATTCGGCCGCGCACGTCATCCGTTTATGACCGGAAGCGGTGGCTGGGCTTATTTCTCGGCAACCAGATATATGCTCGGAATTCGTCCGGATTTTGATGAACTTCACATTGACCCATGTATTCCGGCAGATTGGAAGGAGTTTTCCGCTGTCCGTAAGTGGAGAGGTGCCGAGTTTGACATTGAAGTTGTGAATCCGGATGGCGTCATGAAGGGTGTAAAGGAAATCGATCTTGATGATGTGAAGGTAGAATGCATTCCGGTACAGGAAGCAGGTACGTGTCACAAGGTGAAGATCGTTATGGGATAATTCATCCGATGCTATGTTGATACAATGAGGCGTCTGCCGGATGATGATAAAACGGTGGACGCTCCCAACAAACGAAAGGAGCAATCAGTATGATTAAATTTGGAACCGGCGGCTGGAGAGCAGTCATAGGAGATGATTTTACCAAAGCGAACATTCAGCTTTTGGCGCAGGGATTAGTAAATAAGATGAAAAGTGAAGGTGTTGCGGAGCAGAGAATCGTCATGGGATATGACCGAAGATTCCTTTCCAAGGAAGCGATGCAGTGGTCTGCACAGGTATTTGCAGCAAACCATATTAGGGCATCTTTGATCAATAAATCATCACCGACGCCACTTGTCATGTTCTATGTTATGAAGCATGAACTTCCATATGGAATGATGATTACCGCAAGCCACAATCCGGCTATCTACAATGGTATTAAAGTATTTACTGCAGGCGGACGTGATGCGGACGAGATTCAGACGAAGGACATTGAAGATTATATTTCTGACATTAAACCGGAAGAAGTTAAGGAAGTAACTTATGATGAAGGCAAAGCATCCGGATATATTGAAGAGATTTATCCTCTGAATGAGTATCTGGACAACATTATCGCATCGGTTGATATGCAGGCAATCCGTAATGCAGGACTCAAAGTTGCGGTTGATCCGATGTATGGTGTCAGTGAGACTTCCATCAAGACGATTCTTCTGACCGCACGATGCGAGGTATCCACCATTCATGAGCGTCATGATACGTTATTCGGTGGTAAGCTTCCGGCTCCATCCGCATCGACATTACATGCTTTGCAGAACTTTGTAGTGGAGAAGGGATATGATATCGGTATCGCAACGGACGGTGATGCAGATCGTATCGGTGTCATTGATGATAAGGGTAATTTCCTTCATCCGAATGATATCCTCGTTCTGTTATATTACTACCTTGTAAAATTCAAGGGTTGGCATGGTGCAGTCGTGCGTAATATTGCGACGACCCATATGTTAGATAAAGTTGCTGCGAGGTTTGGTGAGACCTGTTATGAGGTGCCGGTAGGATTTAAGTATATTTCAGCAAAGATGACAGAGACTGGTGCAATCATCGGTGGAGAGTCTTCCGGAGGTTTGACGGTACATGGTCACATCAATGGCAAGGACGGTGTCTATGCAGCAGCCCTTCTCGTTGAGATGATTGCAGTGACTGGAAAGAAGCTTTCTGAGATTATGCAGGATATTCATGATGAGTGTGGAGAAATCCATATGGAGGAACGTGACTATAAGTTCACGATCGAGAAGAAGCAGGCAATGCAAAAGACCTTGATGGAGGATAAGCTTCTTCCGGATCTTCCGTTTGAGATCGATCATATTTCTTATCTTGACGGAAGCAAAGTATATTTCAAGAACGGCGGTTGGGTGATCGCCCGTTTCTCAGGAACTGAGCCTCTGCTTCGCATTTTCTGTGAAATGCCGGATGCAGCAGACGCAGCTCATATCTGTGAGATTTATGAAAAATTCTTAGATTTAAAGAGATAACTGTTATATAAATTGAAAAAGCTACCTGTTATTCCAACTCCTCCCTTATGGAATGCCGGGTAGCTTTTTCAGTGGAAACCATGGTATACTGAAAAATATTAACGGTTTACGAGAGGAAAAAGCATGGATAAAAAGGGTGAAGAGAAAAAGAGTTTTCTGGAAGGGTTTAAGAGACCGAATTCGTTAAAGCGAAAACTCCTTATATTTATGATTTTATGCTGGGGTGTTCCAATCCTGGTATTTTTTACATTTACGACGATTTCTTATCGCGACGGGATCGTGGAGAAAGCAGAAGGTATTATGGAGGATGAGCTTGAGAGTGCGGCTTCTTTTGTGTCCATCCGTATCGATGATGCAATCTCGTTCTGCCAGAGACCTTCTTATGAGCAGACATGGGAGGAAGCCTGGAGAAAATTCGTGTCGGGCGAGTATTCCAAAACCGACTATCTGATGTGCATTAATCGCAGCCTGAAGGGCAAATTCAATCTAAGCGACCGGTTTAATCTCTATGCATATTATAGGGAGGGGGACAAAGTTCCTGCATGTTATTCTTCCAGAGCCGGAACATCTTATTCCGATTATATCAACAAGATCCAGCCGCAGCTGGAGGATGATATCGACACACTTTCTTCCTATACGGCGGTGCGGGTGATCGATGGAAGAATTTTTCTGGTGCGAAGTCTTTATACAACGGTTGATTATCATTGTTATGGAACACTTGTTGTGGAGCTGAACCGCAATAAGGTCTTTCGTGATGTACCGCCGAGCGTGCGCAGTAATATGCTGGTATGTTTTAACAATAACGATGCGATGGTTGATTTTACCAATCCGGAGGATGCGAAGAAGAAGGCCTTATTAGATCGTCTGACTGCTCAGTACGACGGAGTCAGCAATCTGAAAATGACGCGCGAAGAAAATGGTGCATATAACGGATATCTTTATCAGAAAAAACTGGATAATTATCATATCGGAGTTGTATTGCTGGCAGAGAAAAGAGAATTGTATTCAAGTCTGTATGAGTTTTATGTCATCATATTTATTATGCTGCTTCTGTTCATACCGCTTTTTGCTTATGCGGTATTGTTCTTGCGCAATCATATTCAGATTCCGATCCGGAAAATGCTGGATGCATCACAGAAGATGGAGACCGGCGAGATGGGGGTTGTTGTGGAAGGCAGTATGCCAAACCAGGAATTTGAACATCTTAAGGAAAGCTTTGACAGCATGTCGGCACAGGTGAAGTCTTTGTTTGAATATGCTTACGATGAGAAGCTGGCGCGCAAGGACGCACAGATTCAGGCACTGCAGGCGCAGATTAATCCGCATTTTCTGAATAACACACTTGAGATGATGAATTGGCAGGCACGTATGTCAGGCGATACGATTGTATCCAAGATGATTGAGTCTTTGTCCACGGTGCTTGACTATCGCATGAACCGCGCCAATGTAAAGGAGATTCATCTGGCTGAAGAACTGCAGTGTGTAGATGCTTACTTTTATATTATGTCCATGCGTTTTGGACAGAGACTTCAGATTGATAAAGAGATAGATGATCATCTTTTGTACATTATGGTTCCTCCGCTGATCCTGCAGCCTCTTGTGGAAAATGCGATCGTTCATGGGGTTGAGTCCGTGAAGAACGGAACGATTCACCTTAAGGTCTTTCATGATGAGAGTAAAGTATATCTTCAGGTCCGCAACACCGGAAAAAAGATGACGGAAGAGGATATAGAACGTATTCATGCAATCCTGGAGGGAGATGAGAGCAAAATACCGAAGGTTCCGGGAAGACATACCTCGATCGGAATTCAGAATGTCAACCGCAGAGTACGTCTCGTATATGGAGAAGAGTATGGGCTTACCATTGTTCAGGATAAAGACTGCGAGACTGTTTCTACAATTACAGTGCCTTATGTGGAAGAATGGATCGCTGCCTCGTTAAAAAAACGAAACGAGGAAGAAACACAATTTTGGAACATGGCAAGATTTAACAAATAATGTCAACTCGGTCTAATGCTTTTTGTTAGTTGTGCCCGTATAATACAAGTATAGTAAATGATAAACATTTACAAGATCAAAGGAGGATATGAACTATGAAGAAGAAAGTTTTATCAATGTTATTGGTGGGTGCAATGACAGCAACAATGTTCGCAGGATGCGGAAACTCCACGGACAACAAGACTGAGGACAAGGGAACACAGGCGAGCGACAGCGGAGATTCTGCTGAGGCTAAGAATCCTGTAACACTGAAGACCGTATCTATGTTCGGTGGTACCGATCCTAACAAGGAAACATATGATGCAATCAATCAGGAAGTTATGGATCAGTACGATTACATCACAATCGAAGATAATTCACAGACATCTGACGAGGAGTGGAAAGCTCAGGTTAACGCAGATTTCTCTGTAGGCAATGAGCCGGATGTCATCCAGTTCTTCACAGATGCAACTGCTGACAGCATTATTGCAACAGATAAATTAGTATCGATCGAAGATATTCGTGCTGAGTATCCGGATTACGCTAAGGATACACTTGATTCCGCACTTTCAGCAGCAGCTAACACAGACGGAGTTGAGAGAGCAGTTCCTACAACAGGATATTGGGAAGGTTTATATTGCAACAAGGATCTGTTTGATCAGTACAATCTTGAACTTCCGACTGACTGGGCTTCTATGGAGAAGGCAATCAAGACATTTAAGGATAACGGAATTATTCCGATCGCTTGTTCTTTAAATAACGTACCACATTACTGGATCGAGTTCTTAATGCTTTACGCAGCAGGCGTTGATGAGTATACATCTGTTCCTACAACTGCTCCGGAAGGATGGGTTAAGGGTATTGAGATGTTCAAGACATTAAGAGATATGGGCGCATTCCCAGAGGATACCGACACAGTAGATGACGCTTACACAGGACAGTTATTCCGTGATAAGCAGGCAGCTATGCAGCTTGATGGATCCTGGTATGTAGGTAACATTGAGGATACAGACAATACTGTAGTTATCGCATTCCCAGGTGTTCCGGATCAGAAGGCTGAGGCAGGTTCATTAGTTGGTGGTATCTCTTCCGGATTCTATATCACAAAGAAAGCTTGGGATGATCCAGACAAGAGAGATGCAGCAGTTAAGTTCGTAATGGCTCATACATGCAAGGCTGGTGTTCAGAGATATTGGGAAGCAACTGGTGCCGTATCACAGGCAGCTGTTGAGGTTACACCTGTTGATGGTGCTACACCATTCGCACAGTCTATCGCAGCTTATACAAGCGGTGCATCTGCAATCGTGGCTCCTACCGATTCACGTATCGGTGATGCATACAAGACACTTGTATCTGATATCGTTAAGGTTTCTACAGGCGCTATGTCAGCAGAAGATGCAATCAATGAATCACTTGCTTTAGTACAGCAGTAATACAGTCTTAAATTTAACGAAGGGGCTTTGCCCAAATGAGGCCCCTTCGTTTTTTATACCCAAAATTAGGATTTAATTAATAAGAGAAAGGTGGAAGAAAGATGTTATATAAGAAAAAATGGCCATTACTGGTGTTTTTAGTACCTGGTTTACTGTTTATGCTGATCTTTCTTTACATACCATTTGTTGAGAATATAAAGAATAGTTTTTACAATATGACGGCAATCGTTGAGATGCCGGGTACAACATGGAAATTTATTGGATTCGAAAATTACAAGAGAATGTTTACAGATCCAGACGTGGGAAGAGCACTGATTAATTCGATTAAAATGATGATCCTGACGGTTATCTTCGAGGTTGGTATCGCGTTCGTACTGGCAGTTATGGTTTCACAGATCAAGAAGCTTCAGCAGCTGTTCCGTACCGTGTACTTCTTCCCGGTAGTCATTTCTGCAACTGCAATCGGTCTGCTGTTCAAATTGTTCTACAATTACAATGGCGGTATGTTGAATCAGATTTTAGAAAAGTTCGGCGCTGAGCCGGTAAACTGGTTATCACCGAAGCTTGCATTTGCAATGGTTTGTATTCCTACATTGTGGAGTTACATCGGTTTCTATTTTGTAATTCTTTTGACAGGACTCAGTGATATCTCTGATGATATATATGAAGCGGCATCTATTGATGGATGTAATCGTTTCAAACAGGTATTCTACATTACGTTGCCAATGATGAAACCGGTGTTCTTTACATCTGTTACACTTGCGGTAACCGGAGCACTGAAGGTATTCGATTTACCTTGGGTTATGGTTCCGAACGGAGCTCCGCAGGGACTTACCCATTTCCTTGGTACATATATGTATCAGCAGACTTTCGGATTAAATGATTACGATTACGGTTCCACACTTGCTGTACTGATCGTAGTATTAGGTATCGTGGTTTCCAAGGGTGTTGGATTCCTTACCATGGATTCTGATGAGAGAGAGGAAAAGAAACTCGAGCGTCAGAGAAAGAAAGCAGCAAAGAAGGGGGTGGCATAAATGAGTGCAACAGCAAAGAAACATAAAAAAGTTAAGATCAGCAACATTATCATTTATGTAATCCTGATTATCTGGGCGTTGTTAACGATTTTCCCATTTGTATGGGTATTGATCAACTCATTCAAGCCATCGGCTGAGGTGCTTCGTTCCTCATTCTCGCTTCCGCAGGAGTTCACATGGGGCAATTATGAGAATGCTTTCAGCAAACTGAATGTATTGACCGCTTACAAGTATAGTTTTATTATTTCCGGTACGGTAACGATCGGAGTTATGATATTTGCTTCTCTGATGGCATTTGGTCTTACCAGATACCGTTTCAAAGGAAAAGGCTTTGTACATGCACTGATCGTAGCAAGTTTGATGTTCCCGGTATTTGCAACGATTATTCCGGTGTACAAGATGATGGTTCAGTGGCATCTGTTAAGTAACTGTATCGCAGTTATTCTTCCGCAGATTGCCGGAAACTTAAGCTTTGCGACAATCGTTATGACCGGTTTTATGCAGAGTATTCCGCTTGAGATGGAAGAGGCCGCCTATATGGAAGGCGCAAATGTATTCAAAGTATTCAGAAAGATTATCGTTCCGCTTTGCCGTCCGTCTCTTGCAACTGTAGCAATCTTTAGTTTCCTGTGGTCTTACAACGATCTGTTTGTTCAGAAGATCATGATGCGTGAGCCTAAGAAATTCCCGATTTCTACATTGCTTGAGCAGATCAGTTCCCAGTACGGAACCGATTTTGGACTGATGGCGGCATCCGTTACCATCATTGTCATTCCGGTTATGATCGTATATGTATTATTGCAGAAAAATATCATTAAAGGATTGACAGCAGGAGCTGTAAAAGGCTAAACTACTCGTATAGACAGGAGATACTTTGGGAGGGGATAGTTATGTACAAGGTTATGATTGTAGATGACGAGCCAATCATTGTGGAAGGTCTGTCGCGAAGTATTGCATGGGATAAGTGGAACTGCAAAGTCGTAGCGACTGCGCACGATGGACTTGAAGGCAAGAAATCGATTGAGGAATATCGACCGGATATCATCTTTATGGATATTAATATGCCGGAGATGGATGGTTTATCGATGATCGCCGCTATCAAGTCGCAGTTTCCGAATTTACAGATATGTGTTCTCACGGGATTTCGCGATTTTGAGTATGCAAGAGAAGCGATCCGACTCGGAGTAACACGCTTCCTTCTCAAACCTTCTAACATGGATGAGCTTGAAGAAGCAATCAGCGCAATGTGCGTGAATCTGAAGAAGAAGGGAATTACAGGCGAAGAGGAGACGGCTTCATCTGAGAATTCGGAAGGTCAGGCAGCAGCGGATGAGGACAAGAAGGAGAGTGCATCCAGCAGCTTTATTGTCAAGAATGCATTGACCTACATAGAAGAGAACTATACGCAGAAGCTAACGCTGGGAGAGGTCGCAGAGAAGACTTACGTCAGTCAGTGGCATCTTAGCAAATTATTAAACCGGCATACCGGACAGAGTTTTTCCGATATTTTGAATCATACTCGAATCGAGCATGCAAAGGAATTACTGAAGAATCCGTCACTTCGCATCGGAGATATTTCTGAACAGGTCGGCTTTCTGGATCTGGCGCATTTTTCGAGAGTATTTAAGAAGCAGGAAGGTGTGTCCGCCAATGAGTATCGTAATCAGATACTTGGCAAATAATAGAATAGAAATGACGCTGAGGGAGTATCGGGCAGATGCTCCCTTTTTGGCAAAATAAGGGAACCTTGCCTTTTTTTTAACCCTGCTTGTGAATTTGATGAAACTCTATTGAAACGGATGCAAACTGCTGATAAAATAAAGGTATGAGCTGGGATGACCGGGCAAATATATAACAAGGGGGCACCATTATGAAGATTATTAAAGCAAAAGATTATCAGGATATGAGCCGCAAGGCAGCCAACATTATTTCTGCGCAGATTATTATGAAGCCGGACTGTGTGCTTGGACTTGCAACAGGATCTACCCCGATCGGAACTTATGATCAGTTAATTGACTGGTATAAGAAGGGAGATCTTGATTTCTCTCAGGTATCCAGTGTAAACCTGGATGAGTACAGAGGTCTTTCACACACGGATCCTCAGAGCTATTATTACTTTATGCATGAGCATCTGTTCAAGCATGTGAACATTCGTGAGGAAGCTACCTTCGTACCGGATGGAACGAATCCGGATGCAGAGGCTGCGTGTGCTGCACACGAGGAGATTATTAAGAAGCTTGGTGGAATTGATTTACAGCTTCTTGGTTTAGGTAATAATGGACATATTGGTTTTAATGAACCAAGTGAGGCTTTTGAGAAGGAGACGCATTGCGTGGACCTGACAGAGAGTACGATTCAGGCGAATTCAAGATTCTTTGATTCGATCGATCAGGTTCCGACACAGGCATATACCATGGGAATCAAGAGCATTATGATGGCGAAGAAGATCCTTATCGTTGCAAATGGAGAAGGTAAGGCGGATATTGTTGCCCGCGCATTCTGGGGTCCGGTTACTCCGGATGTTCCGGCTTCCATTCTTCAGATGCATCCGAATGTAACGGTTGTATGTGATGAGGCCGCACTTTCGAAGGCACCGATCAAGTAATTACCGGTTAATCAGTTGATGCATTTATAGGATTGAGGTGGCAGAATACGATGATTATTAAGAATGCGCTCGTGTTTACATTGGATCAGGGATTTGTAAACAAAGAGGTAAAGATTAAGGATGGCAGATTTACGGATGAGGATATCGTGGAAGATACCGTCATTGATGCGCAGGGAAATTATCTGATTCCTGGACTTGTGGACATTCATTTTCACGGATGTGCGGGACATGATTTCTCGGATGGCACGCCGGAGGCATTACAGGCAATTGGTGCCTATGAATTAAAGAATGGAATTACCTCCATCTGTCCGGCATCCATGACACTGGCGGAAGAGACACTTGCCAATGTCTGTGAGAATGCCTATGCATATTATACGAAGCCTGAGACGGACAAGCCGGAAGGATCCAGACTTTGCGGCATTCACCTTGAAGGACCATTTATCTCGATGGAGAAGAAGGGCGCGCAGAATCCGGCATATGTTAAGAGTCCGGATATTGCGATGTTCAATCGTTTGCAGGACGCTGCACATGGATTGGTGAAGCTGATTACGATCGCACCGGAGACGGAAGGCGCAGAGAAATTTATTAAGGAGCTTTCTTCGAAGGTTCATATTTCGGTTGGACATACATGCAGCGATTATGATACCGCGTATAAAGCGTTTGCGCTTGGTGCGGATCATGTGACGCATTTCTTTAATGCGATGCCTGCATTCACGCATCGTGCACCGGGGGTTTTCGGAGCGGCATTTGACCAGAAGCATGTTATGCCGGAGATGATCTGTGATGGTGTTCATATTAATCCGTCTGCGGTTCGTGTTGTATTCACTCTGTTCGGCAAGGAGAGAATGATCATGATCAGTGACAGTATGATGGCTACCGGAATGGAAGACGGAGATTATTCGCTTGGGGGTCTTCCTGTTAAGGTACATGGTAACCTTGCAACACTTGCGGATGGAACAATCGCAGGTTCTGCGACAAACCTGATGGACTGTGTGCGTACGGTTGTTAAGAAGATGGATATTCCGCTTGAGACAGCAATTCGTTGTGCATCCTATAATCCGGCTAAGGCAATCGGTGTGGATGATGTGTGCGGAAGCATCGATGCTGGAAAACTCGGTGACTGCGTTATTTTATCGAAGGATGATCTGGCAACACAAAAAGTGATTTTAGGCGGCAAAGTAGTCGCATAAAATATATAAGTATACTCTCTTTATAAGAAAAGGACCTGCTTTTGTGGCAGGTCCTTGCGTTTAATAGGATAAGGAAATATCCCCGGTGGAGTTGTCCAGTGTAATAGATCCGGCAGTACCGCTTTGCTCGTAGCTGCGTTTGTGGGATCGTTTGTTGATGGTGACATCTCCAATATTGGTGTCAAGCTCCATCTCGTAATCGGAGAGATCCTGCGCGCTTTTGACAATGATATCACCAACGTCGTTGTCAGAATCAAGGTCAGAGAAGCTGCAATCGGTAATTTTGGTGTCTCCAACGGAACTGTCTGTCTCGATGGAGGTAATCGAACATTGTTGGATCTTGGTATCACCGACATTACTGTCCGTAATCAGTTCGTCGGCAACAATGGAATCAATGCTGATGTCGCCGACACTGGTATCAAGCTCAATGGAAGAAAGCGTTGCATCCTTTGGAATGGTTATGGTTATTTTGCAGGAGCGGTTGTGGGTTCCGTAATCGCCAAAGCGGCGATGCCTGATCGTCTGTTTGATGGTCAGCGTACCGTTTTTCACTTCATATTTCGGTGCGATATTTTTGGTCGCTTGATAATCGATCGCGTAATCCTCTCCGCGTGTAATCAGGATATCCGATACGTCTACATCTGCCCAGATGTTGTCAAAACCTTCCAGCTGCTTGATGGATGCAGAATCAATGCTTTCCTCTGTTCCGTTCGTGCTCGTGCCTGTAGAATGGAACGGAAAGTACGAGAAGAAATTAACCAGGTGGTAGAGACTACCACCAATGATGCAGATTACGGTGATAATTGTAATAATCGTAAGATATATGCCTTTTTTCATGAGAGCCTCCTTTACTCTGTCAAAAGATTATGGATCAGTGAGTGGATGATCGCTGCGATCGGCCAGATGATCCAGGTAAGTTCCCAGTCAAACGTCAGAAAACTCCAGCACAGGTAGATGCATGTGACGGTCGGCCAGTAAACGGACATAATCGCACGCACGGTCGGATTCTTATATTCTTTTTTCTGGCTCGGAACATAATTGCCGCCGACGGTCGCCCCGTTGTTGAGCCCGAGGAGTGTTTTGTAGCTGCCGAATCGGATCGATGCCATCACGATAAAGAAGACACCGAAGGCAATAAGGACTAATACAAATGCACCGGACATACTTGACCAGAACGGATCTGATGCAAAAAGCGCATCCAAAACGATTGCCGGAACTGCACAGATAATACAGAGCGCGATACCAATTGTGAGAAGTAACGCATAACCTGGCTTATAGTGTTCCATCTCGTGATGGATATAATCGGTTGTTGCAAAATCCGTTACGATAGGTTCTTTTTTCAGATATTCCCAACGGTTGATCTGTACACCAGAGTAAATGAACAGTCCGACGGCGATCGCAATCAGAAGGAACATGACGGTTACACCGATCGCATCGAGGAGATCTGTCTGATGAAAATAGGTGCCACCAATTGCATCGAAGAAGATCGGTCCGCAGCAGGATATGATACAAAGCATGACACCGAGTCCAATGCGGTATGCATGTCTGGCGGAATCCTTTAAGTAGGCTTTTGCATCTTCTAAGCTTAAAGGTCTTCCGGTTGGTTGCATCTGTGGACTGTGCATAAAGGATGCAATACCAAGATCTGCCGCAAGTTCATCGAGATTACCAAACTCTGAGATTACGATGCCGACGGCTTCATTTTCCGATTTGCCTTCCGCTTTCAGTTCTGTGTATTTATCTTCCATCATCTGCCAAAGCTCATTCTTGGCTTTGTAGACTTCCGGAGTGTTGGGGAGATTTAAGAACATATTCTCCAGATAGTTTCTAATCGTTTCCATAAAATGCCTCCTCATTTTTAATAAACTTTTCTACGACTTCCTGGGTGAGCCGCCACTCTGCGCATTTTTCCCTATAATATGCGCGACCGGCATCCGTAATGCGGTAATAGGTACGCCGCTTGCCGGCTGCATTGTCTGCGTTGGAGAACGACTCAATGTATCCGTTTCGCTCCATGCGTGTAAATGCGGAGTAGAGCGTTGTCTCTTTGATCACGTATTTCTCGTCGGACAGAGTCTTGATCTGTTTGGAAATTTCGTAACCGTAGGATGGTTTCTCCCAGAGAAGGTAGAGAATCATGGTGTCATTGTAGCCGCGAATGACATCACTGCTGATGTTTTGCATAGCTGCTCCCTTCTTTTGGTATGTTTATTTATTTCCCCGGAAGTTCATTGGTAACTTCTAGGAGTACATCAAATATTTCATCAGACATACTACGACTGACAATCCTACGCCTGTCGTAGTATGTCTGACGTAGTAAAACTATAATGTATTTATGTAGGAATGTCAATACGAAATATGGTAAGATGTAAGAAAGAAGCTTTAAGTTGTGGGAGAGACGATGAAAGACGAACGCTTATGCAGATCAATTACATATAAAATCGGACCGGAGAGTGCCTCGCAGAAAGTGAGCAGCTTTCTGAAAGCGAAGGGATATTCCACGCAGAATCGCATAAATTTAAAAAAGGATCCGCGTAGTATCTGGGTGAACGGCGTGTGCGTATTTCAAAATACCATTCTGCAGGCCGGGGATGAACTTAAGGTGCAGATCCGCGAGCAGGAGAATTCAGATGGAATCGTTTCGGTGGAGTTTCCACTTGATATTGTGTATGAGGATGAGGATCTGCTTGTGATCAATAAGCCTGCCGGAATGCCGATTCATCCGTCGCTTCATAATTATGACAATTCCCTTGGCAATGCACTTGCGTGGTATTTTAAAAAGCAGGGGAAGCCATTTGTTTTTCGCTGTATTAACCGGCTTGACCGGGATACGTCGGGGCTTACCATTGTGGCGAAGCACATGGTAAGCGGCGCAATCTTAAGTCATATGGTTGCGGCAAAGTCGAAGGAAGGATTGGAAGCAGAGGGAATTCACAGAGAGTATCTTGCAATCGTGGAGGGGCATGTGTCGCCGGAGAAAGGAGTGATTGAGGCTCCGATTGCAAGGAAAGAAAGTTCCTGTCTGGAACGTATTGTAGATTTTGAAAATGGAGAACGTGCCATCACGCATTATCAGGTCTTACAGACAACAGATAGATATAGCCTTGTGGCATTGCAGCTGGAGACGGGACGCACGCATCAGATCCGTGTGCATATGGGTTATCTTGGGTATCCGCTTGTGGGGGATTTTCTCTATAATCCGAACTATGCACTCAATCAGATTGATCGTCTTGCGGAAAATGTGACGGAAGAAATAAAGAAAGAAAAGGCGGCAGATTATCCAATCCACCGCCAGGCACTTCATGCGCATAAGATTTCGTTTCCTCATCCGATGACCGGTGAGCATATGGAATTTTGCGTTCCGATGCCTATCGACATGTTGAACCTAATGTGACTATTCAGACATCTTGCGAATGAAGGGGGATGAATATTTCATTTTACATATGCTTCCCGCAAATATCATTCAGGCAGCATTTGTCACAATATGGCTTTGTTCGTGCGGTACATACAGCACGTCCGTGATCAACAAGCCGGTGGCAGAAGTCGTTGCCTTCCTCCGGCGGAATGATCTTCCATAAAGCCATCTCTACTTTCTTTGGATCCTTCTCATTTACCAGTCCGATGCGGTTGCAGAGGCGTATACAATGGGTATCCGTGACGATTGCCGGTTTGCCGAAGACATCGCCCATGATCAGATTGGCGCTTTTGCGACCGACACCCGGAAGTGCGAGAAGCGCATCAAAATCATCCGGAACTTTTGAATCGTATACATCGCGCAGCATACGCATGCAGCCACTGATATCTTTGGCCTTGCTTTTGCCGAGTCCGCAGGGACGAACGATTTCTTCAATTTCTTCCACTGGGGCGTCAGCAAGCGCATTTACATCCGGAAATTTCTTATATAATTCCTGAACAACAACATTGACTCTGGCATCGGTACACTGGGCGGCGAGTCTGACACTGACAAGCAGCTTCCACGCCTCGTTGTATTCGAGGCTGCAGCCGGAGTCGGGATATTCTTTTTTCAAACGCTCAATGACTTCGAGCGCTAAGTCTTTTTTCTTCATATGTTCACCTGTTCTTTCATTCTATGTCACCATGCGCAAGCTATGGCGATACATCATAGATGTACCGCATATGATGACCTACGCCAGCATCAGCTTGCTTCATTATATCATGTCATCATATATATTTTTAAGGCATTTCTTTTGCATTATGGAGTATCGGCATCCGAAAGATTTTAACAACCAATGGAATCACCATAATAAACCATACCAATGGTTCTGCCACGATCACTCCCGTATAACCGAGCATCGGAACTAAAGTGAATGCGATCACGATTTTTCCGAGCATTTCAAGCGAACTGGATACAAGCGGTGTGATCTGCTCGCCGAGTCCCTGCATAGCGTTTCTTACCACACAGATCACGGCTGTCACATAATAAAATAATGTGTCAAATTTCAGATAATTGGTAGCATTCGTAATTACCACTTCATTGCGGCTTCCGGTTACCATATACACAAGCCACGGTCCAATGGTATAGCTTGCGACAATTGCAAGTGTGCACCAGATACTGGTATAAAAAATCGAAAGCAGGATGCCTTTCTTTACTCGATCGGCTTTTCCGGCACCAATATTCTGTCCGCAATAAGTAGCCATCGTCTGACCAAATACGGTAAACATGATCATAAAAATCTCTGAAATTTTACGAGCCGCAGTATGCGCAACGATGATATCCTTTCCCAGTTTGTTGATTGCAGTCTGTAATGTCAACGAACCTATATTGACGAGAGAACTCATAAATCCCATGGACAGACCCGCGCTTAACATATTCTTCAACATATCGGAATTATCATTTGTGAAATCGGTTCTGCTTAGACGTAACAATTCAAAGCGTTTCACCATGTAGATCCAGCAAATAACAAAAGCCAGTATCTGTGCTAGTACTGTGGCAATTGCTGCACCTCTTACCCCAACCTTTATGCCAACCACAAAGAATAAATCGCCAACAATATTCAGACATACCGAAATAAGCAGAATGATCAGTGGTGTAATGGTATCTCCAAGGGCTCGAAGCGCTGCCGCACATGCGTCATACAAAAACGTGGCAAGCAGTCCGGCAATTATAATAAATATGTAGGACGTTGCGATCGGACGTAAAGCCTCTGACACATTTAAAAAGCGCAGGATCGGTTGTAGAAATAAAAGGCATAATACTGTGATCGCCAGAGCAATCACACATCCTAATTTTAAAGACATCGCAAAGGATTTCTTCACGCCCTGTTCGTCTTTTGCTCCGAATTTCTGTGCGGTAATGATGGCAAATCCATTCGACAGTCCCATCAGGAAACCAATCATCAGATTGCTCAGTGTCGTTGTAGCGCCCACTGCTGCCAGTGTATCTTCTCCGAGAAAAGAACCGACAATTCTTGTGTCCACAAGGCTGTAGGTAAGTTGTAATAAATTTGCCAGGAAAATCGGCAATGCGAATGCCAGTATCAGTGTAGATGGCTTTCCCTTCGTTAAATCTTTCATCTTTTTATCTATTATCCTTTGTTTGCATGCATAGAATCCCTGTTTCTCATTTCAGGCGGAATTATTATATTCGCTTTTTCGTACTTTTTCAATGCATTTTTAAGGGCGACTGATGAATTTATAGTTGACGATGACAACACAATACGTTATTCTGAATTTACAGAACTCATATACGTTACAATCAATAGAAAATATTGATTAACAAATCAAAAGAACGCGAAATATTCATGTGTTCAATACCCGAGTTTTAATAATTGAATAAAGACTTTATACTATGGTATAATAACACCAACGAAAGGCGGTGGGAAAGTGAGCGATTCTATGACAAGAGAGGAACTTATCAGTCTGACTATTGACAAGTATACGGATTTACAACGTATTAAGAAGGCAAATGGGGGCAACGAGAATAAGGAATTGGAGTATCAGCTCAAGGTCACCGTTGCAAAGTTGTCTTCGTTAGGAATTTCTGTGGAAGATATTACATTGTAATTTAGAAAACTATGAACCAACCTAAGGTGTAAAGTCTTTATTGAGGCATTAAGGCTTTACACCTTTTGACATTGAAAAAGGAGAAGTAGTATGGATAGCAAACACATTGCAATACCAGTCATCCTGAAGATCGGACCGGGGGTACTTGATAATCTGGGATCATATCTGATGGATGCACAGTTGCAGAAGGTTGTCATACTTTTTGGCAACGGATTGATCGATATGTTCGGCACGGATGTCATGGAGTCGTTGAAAGAATCCGGGGTGGAAGTGCTTGAGTATCAGGAACTGGATACGGTACGCCTGGAGGATCTGACGAGTCTTGCGTTTTCGATGCCTGCAAAGACACAGGCAATCATCGGCATCGGCGGCGGCAAAGTCATTGATGCGGCAAAGTATTGCGGCTTTCTGCGCAATCTTGCTTTCATCAGTATTCCGACGTCTGCATCGAGCGATGGATTTTCCAGTGCGAGTGCATCGCTTCTGGTGGGGGGACACAGAAAGTCCGTTCCGGCGCGGCTGGCGTATGGTATCGTGGTCGACACGAAGATCATCAAGAGTGCACCGAAGAAATTCTTATATTCCGGTATCGGTGATATGGTGTCGAAGATTACGGCACTCTATGACTGGATTTTCGAGGAGCAGCACGGATATGGCAAAGTCAATGATTTTGCAGTCATGATCGCGAAAAAGGCAGTCAACAGCTTCGTGCGCACACCGTTTGAGAGCATTGAGGAGGATCTGTTTTTGAAGGAACTGCTGGATTCCCTTGCGATGAGTGGTATCGCAAACGAGATTGCAGGCAGCAGTGCACCGACAAGCGGCAGCGAGCATCTGATCTCGCATGCTTTGGACAAGATGCTGGAGCAGCCGCAGCTTCACGGAATTCAGGTCGGCGTGGCAACCTATCTGATGAGCGTCGTGCAGGATCACAGATATCGTCGTGTAGACACGATTTTTACGCAGACCGGATTCTGGGATTATGTGAAGACGTTGGAGATGAAGCGTGAAGATTTTGAGAAGGCGATCGATATCGCACCGTCGATCAAGCCGTTCCGTTATACGTATCTGCATGAGCAGCAGTACCGGGATAAGGCTAAGCAGGTACTGAGGGAAGATGCAAGACTGAAGGAGATTCTGGTGTAGGTATTTTGGATTTTTACTTTCTATAAAAGAGTAAGCAGACACATAGAAAATAAAGAATCATGACTTATATGGACCATCAAATGTTTGAAGGAATGTCAAATATTTGGTGGTCTTTTTCAGTATAGTAAGAAATCACACATTTGCTGATTGAATCAGAGAATAAACGATGGTTATTTACGCATACTACAGATGAAAATTTGAAAGAAAGAGGTGCTTTTATGGTTTTAAAAGAAAAAGAACAGACAACGATTGAAGATCTCCGTACACAGGAGCAGAGCTGCGTTGAGAAGTATCACAGATACGGACAGCAGGCAAAGGACCCGGTGCTCAAGGATCTCTTTGACCGACTTGAGAAAGAGGAGCAGCATCACTACGATTCGCTCGGTCAGGTATTAAAAGGCCAGGTTCCACAGTGCAATGTCAACGACAGTGACGGTGCTTCGTACCAGCCAAAGGCAACGTATGACACCATGACAAACTCTGAGGATAAGAAGAATGACTGCTTCCTTGCGACAGATTGTATTGGTACCGAGAAGATGGTATCCGGCGAGTACAATTCGAATGTATTTGTTTTTGAGGATTCCAATCTGCGCAAATTGCTGGCGGATATTCAGGTGGAGGAGCAGAATCATGCGGAGATGCTCTACAAATATAAGACCGTCAACGGGATGGCTTAATGCACATTACCCATTAAGATTTTGAAGCAACGGACAGGGGACGATTTCTTTGACTAAGAGATTTCTTAGATTCTACGATATCGGACCATACGATCATTTTGTTCAGAAAAATTTGCAAAATAACATCGGGCGCTATTTCAGATAGACAGCTACGCTTTTCTACAATCACGCTATTAGCGAACATAATGGAATCCCGATGCAGTTGCAAATTTGTTCTTCAAAAATGAGTATGGTTCTGATATCTGCAGATTGAAAGAATTTAGTCAAAGAAATCGTCCCCATGTCCTGTTGATTGAATATTTTATAATGAATTGAATCATATCATATCCTATGCAGTTGGTCATAATCAGCGTAATTTGATTACAATTGGGGCATAAGGTTATTGATTTGCATTTTACACAAGTCATACTCGAATGCGATGGTGCATCTTACATAGTTTCCTTTTTTCACATTGGACTTGCAACGCCGATGTCCTCTGTGCTGCAATTGATCCTCTGCGTGGGATTCATGCTGGTGTTGAGACGGCGCTGAGCGAAGGAACAGTAAGGCGATTGAACGAAATGTGTTGTTGATAAAATGAGAAAAATTTAATAGAAAATTGTATGATTGTGATTGACATATTCTATATTCGCGTTATAATAAAAACAAACATATGAATAATTGTTCATATGAAACGAGAATACATGAATGGGAAGCCCCATAGAAAGGAATCAGTTATGAAGAAATCATACAAGATCGAGGTTGATTGTGCAAACTGTGCAAATAAGATGGAGGAGGCTGCGAAGAATACAGCCGGAGTTAAGGATGCAACCGTTAACTTTATGGCATTGAAGATGAATGTGGAATTTGAAGAAGGTGCAGATGCCAAAGCGGTTATGCAGGACGTCTTAAAGAATTGCAAGAAGGTCGAAGACGACTGCGAAATCTACTTATAAAATGTGAGGCATCTGCATAGGGCAGGTGCCTTTTGTGTTAATTTTGGGAAAAGGAGATTCTTATGAATAAGAAGCAGAAGAAAGTATTGGTGCGGATCATTGTGTCCATCGTCCTTCTGATCGCTTTGACCATTCTTACGAGACTGGTGGAACTGAATCGCTGGATCGAGCTTGTGTTATACATGATTCCGTATCTTGTAATCGGATATGACATCTTAAAGAAAGCGATCAAAGGCATTATGAACCATCAGGTGTTTGACGAAAATTTCCTGATGGCGGTAGCGACCGTTGGTGCGGTAGCACTTGGCGATTATAAGGAAGGCGTTGCCGTAATGCTTTTCTACCAGATCGGTGAATTGTTCCAGAGTTATGCTGTCGGCAAAAGCCGCAGAAACATCAGTGACCTGATGGATATCCGTCCGGATTATGCGAACATTGAGCGTGACGGACAGCTGGAGAAAGTCGATCCGGATGAAGTGGAGATTGGAAGCATTATTGTTGTACAGCCGGGAGAAAAGGTGCCAATCGACGGTATCATTGTAGAGGGAAAGACGACACTCAACACGAGCGCCTTAACTGGAGAGAGTGTGCCGCGTTCTGCGACAACTGGAGAGGAAGTCATCAGTGGATGCATCAATCTCTCGGGACTCATTAAGATTCAGACGACGAAGGAATTTGGAGAGTCTACCGTATCGAAGATTCTTGATCTTGTGGAGAATGCAAGCTCCAAGAAATCAAGATCCGAGAACTTTATTTCAAAATTTGCACATTATTATACACCGGCAGTCTGCTACAGCGCCCTGGCATTAGCAATTCTTCCGCCGATCATCAGTCTGCTGATTGGCAATCCGGCTATGTGGGGCACATGGATCTACCGTGCGCTGACATTCCTTGTAATCAGCTGTCCGTGTGCACTCGTAATCAGTATTCCGCTCAGCTTTTTTGCCGGAATCGGAGGTGCAAGCTCACAGGGCGTTTTGATCAAGGGGTCCAATTATATGGAGACACTTGCGCAGACGAAGACGGTTGTATTTGATAAGACCGGAACCATCACACAGGGGGCATTTGAGGTCTGTGGTATCCATCAGCATAATTGCACTGAGGAGAACCGCGAGCACGGAGGATGCAAGCCGGAGTATACACCGGAGGAAGAACATATCCTTGAGTATGCGGCTTTGGCAGAGTGCCATAGCACGCATCCGATCAGTGTCAGTCTGCAGAAAGCATATGGTAAGAAATTGGATCAGACACGTGTGACGGATGTACAGGAGATTAGCGGACACGGTGTGATCGCAACGGTTGACGGACATCAGGTTGCAGCTGGAAATGATAAGCTGATGAAGCAGCTTTCCATCGAATACCGTGACTGCAACTGCGTCGGAACGATCGTGCATCTTGCAATCGACGGCACATATGCCGGACATATCCTAATCGCGGATGTGATCAAGCCACATGCTGCGGAAGCAATGAAGAAACTGAAAGCATCCGGTGTGCGCAATCTTGTTATGCTGACCGGAGATGATGATAAAGTTGCGAAGCAGGTTGCTTCTCAGGTCGGAATCACGGAAGTCCACAGTAGGCTTTTTCCTGCCGACAAGGTGGCACAGGTGGAACATCTTCTTGCACAGAAAGGGGAGAAGGAAGCGCTCGCTTTCGTCGGAGACGGAATCAACGATGCTCCGGTACTTTCCCGCGCAGATATCGGTATCGCGATGGGTGCGCTCGGATCGGATGCTGCGATCGAAGCCGCAGATATCGTATTGATGGACGACGATCCACTTAAGATTTCCAAGGCAATCCGTATTGCAAAGAAATGTATGCGCATCGTTTATGAGAATATCTATTTTGCGATCGGCATCAAGGTGATCTGCCTGATCCTTGGCGCAATCGGTATCGCCAACATGTGGGTAGCCATCTTCGCCGATGTCGGAGTTATGGTACTCGCCGTGTTGAATGCAATCCGCGTGCTTTTCACGAAGAAATTATAATCGGGCGGGGCGAAAAGACATAGAAAGAGATGAAAAAGCCCCGCTGTGAGAAAATAGCGGGGCGAAAAGACATAGAAAGAGATGAAAAAGCCCCGTTGTGAGAAGCAGGCGGGGCGAAAAGACATAAAAAGAGATGAAAAAACCCCGTTTGAAAAAACAAGCGGGGCGTATAAGCATAAAAAGAGTCAGATAGGCCCCAGGAGGAAAATATGGCAAGAGAAAACGAAAATGCAGAATGCTGCATGGAAGAATGTGTGCATGAAGATCTGTTAAAAATTGTAAATGAGACGATGCCGGAGGAGACAGAACTTTACGATCTGGCGGAATTGTTTAAGGTGTTTGGGGATTCTACGAGAATCCGTATCCTTTTTGTCTTATTCGAGGCGGAAGTATGTGTGTGCGATCTTGCACAGGCGCTGAATATGACACAGTCTGCAATCTCACACCAGCTGCGTATCCTAAAACAGAACAAGTTGGTCAAAAGCCGCAGAGAAGGAAAGTCTATCTTCTATTCACTGGCAGACGGACATGTGCGTACAATTATCGCACAGGGACGCGAGCATATCGAGGAAGATCACTAAATTTTGAAAGAAAGCTTAAGAAACTGACGCATTCTTAAGCTTTTTTTAAGTTTCTTTAAAATTCCCCCATTTTCCAAATTTATCAGCTATAATCAACTTACAGCAAACGAAAACTGGAATACATGGAAGATGTATTTGATTCATACAATCCAGTAAGGTGAGAAGAAAGGAAGAAGATTATGGGAACGAACGAGACGAATGAGAATGTAACGAATGCTGCAATGAATGCAGCAGATGAAACGGTAGCGAATGCACCGGCTCCGAAGAAGAATCATGGAGGCGCCTGGAAGGCAGTTCTTGCGGTCGTGTTGACTGCAGGTGTGGTAGGAAGTACAACGCTTTCCGCTTTTAACCTTGCAACATTGAAATCTTATGTTGCCTCCCAGCAGGAAGACAAAAACGAGGAGACAACCGAAGATTATGTGAAGATTGCGGAGCAGTATGAGATCAAGCCGACAACTAATATCTCGGATGCGTATAAGTCCGGCGATACATCGAAGCTGACGGATAAAGAAAAAGAAACACTTGATATGGCAAAGGATGCCTTAAAAGAGATGAAGATAAAAGATGACATGTCCGACTTTGAGAAGGAGAAAGCGGTTTATGACTGGATGACATCTTCACTGCAGCATGATCAGGGAGCATTGACCGTTATCCCTACCACACAGGAAGATTGCGATAATCCTTACGGCGTTCTCAAATATCACAATGCGGTATGTGTCGGATATGCGACAACCTTCCGTATGTTCATGCAGATGCTGGATATCGAGTGTATGGTCGAGCATAACAATGAGAAATACCATTCATGGGATGTTGCCAAGATTGACGGTGACTGGTACATAACCGATATTTATTCTGATGCCGGAAACGGAAACTATGCGCATTTTAATATGACGAACAATATGTGGAGTCAGGAGCAGAGCTGGGATCAGGAGTTCTTCCCGGTTGCAAATTCGTTAAAATACAATATGGCTTATCAGAATAAGCAGACGGTGGACAGCGTTTATGATATTCCAAAGGCTTTGCGTAAGGCAATGGATAAGCAGCAGGGATCTCTGATGATCGCGTTCAAGGAGAAAATCGATGATGAGAAGGCACAGATCGCCAATGCAGCAGTAAGCTCTGTCAGCGATATGCTGATGAACAACAACTATAAAGATATGCCGTATGCAATCAATACGTATTCATGGGTAACGGATCCGGATAGCGGCGACTATCTGTACAGTATTACCTTCAGTAGCTATAATACGAACAACAATACACAGAATCTGACGGATGATCAGCTGCAGAAGATCAACGATGCCGTAACCAAGGCGATGGAAGGTTTGCAGACTGGTGTCTATGATGAACAGGGAAATCTGACCTATGACAATGGTATGGACAATACGATGAATGATGGCAGTGAAGGAAAGAATGCGATGGGAGCAGAGGATGTGACTGAAACTACGATGACAATGTCTGATGATGGAGCTACCGCGACATTTACAACAGGAGAATAATGCATGAAGAAAATAATCAGCGTAATGCTTGCCTTGGTCGTACTCTTGCAGTGCGGCTGCGGCGGCACAAAAACAAGCGATACCGTCAGCATGTATGATCTGCGTCAGACGATGGAGGCAGCAGATAAGAGTCTTCCGGAGATGCTCAATGCGAGCAGTGCGGATGAGAATGCGGCGGATCAGTTTGCCTATATCTCGGATCTGGATTATGACAAGGTGGACAGTTTCTTCTTAAGCTATGCGAAGGAAGGAACGGCAGATGAGATTGCTGTGGTAGCGGTCAAAGATGTGAATGATATCGATGAGGCGAAGCAGAGCCTTGAGACACACAGACAGAACCGCCGGAAACTTTTGGATCAGTATGAGCCGGAGGAAGTGAAGCGTATTGACGACGGACTTGTCTTTGCGAAGGATCAGTATGCGGTACTGATCATCTGTGATGATGCAAGCGCTGTCAAGGCGGCTTTCGAGAAAGCGATCGAGCAGTAACGATATTTAAGAATAAGGACAAATGGAAGAAAAACCGGATGGTATGGCGATGTTCATTCGTAAATGGGATGACATTGACAATATCGTCCGGTTTTTTACCATAATTTATGTGTTGCGTTATTGCGGGAACGTAAGTTGAGGGAGTGAGCATTTTGTAATAGAAAATGCAAAAAACCGTGGATTGTATGCGGTTTTGAACAGATTGTCAGTTGGTATTTGTCGATTTTTATGGTACAATAAATTTTAAATATGAAGATCGCAAAGAATTTAAATGGAAGAAAAGTATATATTGTTTTATTGATCGTTATGATGACACTTGCAATCAGCTCCTTTTTTCTGGCTAATGCGACGGTATATAATCCGGGAAATGAAAAGGGATTGCACAGGATTGACCCAGCGTCGGTAGAGACGGGGGCAGATGGTGGCACGCTGTACACGTTTGAATTCAGTAAGCTGACGCCGACAACTCGCAATCTGCTTTTTTACACGAATCATCAGGAAGTTCATGTGTATATGGATGATATCATGATCTATGCGAATACGAAGGCGGATTCCATCTTTGGTCATACGACGGGGGCAGTATGGAATCAGATTGCGATGCCGGAGCGAAGCGGAACGGTTAAGGTTGTCATAACACCGGTGTATCCGTCCGTGATACAGAAGACATGTGAGTTCTATCAGGGCAATGGTGTGGCGATGGGATATGCGATTCTGAAGGATTCTTTCCCTTCGATGCTTATGTGTATTGGCATTATCATCATCGGTGTCTGTATGCTCTGTTTCTGGGGATTCTTTGGAATGAGCAGACGGTGGATGACAGATGTGCTGTATTTAGGCATTCTTGTCTGCTTTATGGGCGTATGGTCGCTCGGGGAGACGCAAGGATTCATCTATGCGGTGCAGAATCGTGTGGCAGCTTCCTATATGGCGTACACCTGCCTGATGGCGATTGGAAGTATGTTTGTCATGTTTGTACATCGGTTTATGCATCTGCAGGATCAGTTCTGGTACCGGGGGCTTCTGGTATACGGATTTGTGGAAATTGTAATCTGTGAATTGCTGCAGTTTTTGCATATCCGCGATATGAAGCAGACGGTTATCCTGACACACATTATGATCGTGGCGAGCGTAATCTATATGTTTTACGGTATCTGCATCAATTTATATCAGCATTGTTACGTGAGAAGAAGTATTGTCAATCTGATTGGATTTGCAGGCATTCTTATCACGATGTCTATCGATATGTATTCCTATTATGATAACAGGGTCAATGCGAACCAGACCGGAAAATTCGGTATTCTGATCTACATCCTGCTGGTTGGAATCGAGACGTTGAGGGAGACCAGACAGCATATTGATGAGGAAAAGCAGCTTGAGATGTATCGGGAGATGGCAATGAAGGATATTCTGACAGGATGCTATAACCGTAATGCGTATGATGAGAATCTTGGGCATGATACAGAGACCGGAAAGTCGCAGGTTGTGACCTTCGATCTGAATGATCTCAAATATTGTAATGATACTTATGGACATCAGTGTGGAGATAAATATTTGTGTGATTCGGCAACCATTATCCGCAGCGTGTACGGACGATATGGAAAGGTATACCGAATCGGCGGAGACGAATTCTGTGTGGTTACGCAGGGATTGTCCCAAAAGAGACTGCAGGAGTTGAAGATAAAGCTTATGCAGGCGGAACGCGAATATAACCAGCGGAAGCCGGATGTAGCAATCGAGATCGCATGCGGATATGCAAGTTATGATGAGAACTACGATAAGACGATCGAAGATATCAGACTTCGTGCGGATGCCAGAATGTACGAGAATAAGAAGGAATTAAAAGGAAAAAGTGACAGAATTAGAAGAGTATTATAATAAATTTAACGAGGAAAAAAGGCTGAACAGCCGGCATGGGAATGTCGAGTTTGTGACCAGCATGCACTATATTCATGAAGTGCTTGGGGAGCTGGAGAAAACAAGGGAGCGTGCAGACATTAAGATCCTTGATATCGGTGCAGGAACCGGAAGATATTCGGTACCGCTTGCGAATGAAGGATATGATGTGTCGGCGGTAGAACTGGTCAAGCACAACCTCGGACGTTTGAAACAAAAGGGCAGCAGTGTGAAAGCCTATCAGGGGAATGCACTCAAACTGAAGCGGTTTGAGGATGAGAGTTTTGACGTGACGCTGCTTTTTGGTCCGATGTATCACCTACACAGTGAAGAGGACAAGCTGCAGGCGTTAAGCGAGGCAAAGCGTGTTACAAAAAAAGACGGAACCATTTTTGTTGCATATATTATGAATGAGTTCAGTGTGATCACATACGCATTCAAAGAACGACACATATTGGAAGGATTGCAGACAGGAATGCTCGATGAGACATACCACTGCACGGATGCAGCAAATCCGCTGTATTCGATGGTACGATTAGAGGATATTGCAAGACTGGATGAGCGGGCGGGATTGACGCGCGTTAAAATTATCGCGGCGGACGGTGCGGCAAACTATATCAGACCGTACTTAAACGCTTTGACAGAGGAAGAATACGAGGCATTTATCCACTATCATATGGCAACCTGTGAGAGAATGGATCTTATGGGAGCGAGCAGTCATACGGTGGATATCCTTAAGAAATCCGAAAGTCAGGTGTAGTGGATCGATAAAAATGATTTGCTACTTTGAATCGGAGCAGGTGCTTCGAATAAGGAGAGTATATGAACAAAAGAAGACAACTTGTATGGACGCTGGCTGCGGCATTACTGCTTGGTGGCTGTACAACGACCGTGAATGTGCCCGAGCAGGAGACTGAAAAAGAGGCTGTCGCAGAGAACACACAGATGGTGCAGCCGGAGACAACCGCGCAGGAGGAGATCCAGCCGACCGAGACGCAGGAAGCAGAACCTCTCATTCAGACCGTGACGTTGACCGCAACGGGGGATTGTACGCTCGGTGCGACACAGACACATGGATATGCGGGCTCGTTTCACGAGTATTATGACAAATACGGACAGGATTATTTCTTTGATGATGTCCGCGATATTTTTGAAAAGGATGATTTTACACTGGTGAATCTGGAGTGTGTTCTGACGGAATCGACGGACCGTGTTGAGAAGACATGGAATCTCAAGGGGAAGCCGGAGTATGTCGGTATCATGACAGGAAGCTCTGTGGAGGGTTGCAGTCTCGGTAATAATCATACTTTGGATTATGGGCCGCAGAGTCTGACCGATACGGAGAATGTGCTGGATCAGGCCGGCATTGTGTATGGATACAATGAACATGTGGCAACCTATACGACAGAATCGGGAATCGTGATTGGCATTGTCTCTGCGAATCTTCTGGCGCAGACGCAGGAACGCGCGAATTATATCCGGGATGGCATCACGAAGCTGCGTGAAGAGGGCGCGGATCTTGTGATCGCATGCTGCCACTGGGGAATTGAGGGGGATCATTACCCGAATGATTACCAGAAGACGACCGCACATCAGATCATTGACTGGGGTGCGGATGCAGTCATTGGCAACCACCCGCATGTGTTGCAGGGGGTGGAATTGTATGAAGGCAAGATGATCTGTTACAGTCTTGGAAACTTCTGCTTCGGCGGCAACCGGAACCCGCAGGTAAAGGATACGGCAATCTTCCAGCAGACCTTCACGTTTGTGGATGGGGAGTTACAGAACAATATCTCGGCGAAGATGATACCATGCACAATCAGTTCTACCAATTCGGTCAATGATTTTCAGCCGACTGTTGCAAGTGGAGAGCGCAAGGCAACCATTATCGAGGAACTGAACGAGTACAGCAAACCTTATAGTGAACTCCAGCTGGACGCGGAGGGGACGCTTTATCTGGGAGATAAGAACTAAATGCTGCACCGGCGAAAAATAAAACGGAATAAGAGGAATAAGGAAATGAGTATGAATTTCATAAATCAATGGTCGAATAATGCACCGGCACAGAATGTGAAGGGCGAGGATTCGTTAAAGCCGCTGGAGAATATTGGTGGCTTTGATGTGCGGCCTGGCTTTTTTCGAATGAACGGAGCGTATGTGGTTCCGGGAGGTGTCAGTTTTACGATCAGCTCCCACGGAGCGACCAGCTGTACGTTGCTTTTGTTCCATCCGAAGGCGAACGAACCGTATGCAAGAATTCCGATTCCGGAGAACTACCGCATCGGCAATACGTATTCGATTCTGGTATATGGACTGAAAATTGAAGAATTTGAGTATGCCTATGAGATCGATGGACCGTATGAACCGGAAAAAGGCAAGCTTTTTGACAAAAATAATATTCTTCTCGATCCGTACGCAAAGGCTGTCACAGGACAACGTCAGTGGGGAGAGCGGCCGGAGGGTGGCAAAGACTTCGTGTACAAGGCGCGTGTCGTAAGAAGCGCGTTTGACTGGGGCTGTCATGGTCAGCTCAATCATCCGTTTGAGGATCTTGTTATCTATGAGGCACATGTGCGTGGCTTTACGAAGGATGCGTCTTCGAATGTGGAGGGAGCCGGAACCTTCGAGGGACTCAGACAGAAGATCCCGTATCTGAAGGATCTCGGAATTAATGCGGTGGAACTGATGCCGATCTTCGAGTTTGATGAGATGGAGAGCCACCGGATCGTAGACGGTGAGGAACTTTATAATTACTGGGGCTACAATACGGTATCCTTCTTCTCACCGAATACCAGTTATGCTTTTCGTGAGGAGCATAACCATGAGGGAGACGAGCTGAAGCATCTGATCCGTGAACTGAAGGAGAATGGAATCGAAGTTATTCTTGACGTTGTATTTAACCATACGGCGGAGGGAAACGAGATGGGACCGAGCTTCTGCTTCAAGGGAATTGACAACAATATTTATTATATGCTGACACCGGATGCGCATTATTATAATTTCAGCGGATGCGGTAATGTTATGAACTGCAACCATCCGGTTGTGCGCAACTTTATTGTGGACTGTCTGCGTCATTGGGCGGTTGAATACCGTGTGGACGGTTTCCGTTTTGATCTGGCATCGATTCTTGGTCGTGACCAAAACGGTGCACCGATGAACAACCCTCCGATCCTTGAGGCGTTGGCTTTCGATTCGGTTCTTGGAAATATGAAGCTGATCGCCGAGGCATGGGATGCGGGCGGACTGTATCAGGTTGGAAGCTTTCCTTCGTGGAACCGCTGGGCGGAGTGGAACGGTCGTTACAGGGATGACATGCGTTGCTTCTTAAAAGGCGATCCGGGCATGGCGGAGCGTGCAATCACAAGAATTACCGGTTCTTCTGATATGTATGATCCTGCAAGCCGCGGATACAGTGCTTCCGTCAACTTCCTGACCTGTCATGACGGATTCACGCTTTACGATCTGTATTCTTATAATCAGAAACACAATGAGAAAAACGGATGGAACAACACCGATGGAGATAACAATGGACACAGCTGGAACTGCGGCGTGGAAGGTGCTTCCGCGGATCCGGAGGTGGAAGGCTTAAGAAGGCGATTGGTCAAGAACGCTTTCGCAGCGCTTCTGTGCAGCAGGGGACCGGCGATGTTCTTTGCCGGTGATGAATTCTGTAATACACAGTTTGGCAATAACAATGCGTACTGTCAGGATAACATCATCTCCTGGCTGGATTGGAACCGTCTGGATGAATACAAGGAGATTCATGATTTCGTACGTTTTATGATTCATTTCCGTAAGGATCACCCGGTTCTTCGCAAGGATACGAAGCCGGCGTTGTGCGGACTTCCGATGATCAGTATTCATAACGGAGAGCCGTATCGCAATCACACAGATTTCAATACACACCTGATCGGTATTATGTATGCCGGCAGAAATGCACAGGATACCGAGGATGATATTGTATTTTACGCAATGAATTCTTATTGGGAGCCGCTTTCACTGAAGCTTCCGGAACTTCCGCAGGGATTACACTGGAAGATCGTTGCCAATACAAATTGTGAGTATCGGGATGATCTCGAACCGCAGGAACAGACGCATTATAGCTGGAATCAGGTGCAGATGCCGAGCCGCTCGACCGTGATTCTGGTCGCTGAGAAGGACGAGGCGTAGGATGATATATTGATAGAGCAGACAAAAGGAATCTCCCACCGGAGATTCCCTTTTGTTAGAGTGTTGGCTTTAAAATAAAAATATATCTAGACAAATCCGCACGTATGTGATAATATAATTGGGCAGTTGAAATTCGGCGCGTGGCTCAGCTTGGTAGAGCGCTGCGTTCGGGACGCAGAGGTCGCAGGTTCAAATCCTGTCGCGCCGACGATTTCAAGGATTCCGGTACATAGGTGAGAGAATCCTTGGCAGGGGCGGTCTCAGAGGCTTTTCATTAAGTTTCTGAGATCCTTTTTTATACCCATATTTTAGTTCTTCATAGAAGGAGAATCATTATGAAACAGACTGCACTTATCACTGGTGCCTCACGCGGCATCGGTGCCGCACTTGCGGAAACGTTCGCGCGTGCAGGATATCAGCTTACATTATGCTGCCAGCATTCGGAAGAAAAACTTATGACACTTTCTAAGAGACTGCAGGAACAATATCATACGACGGTGTTGGTGCGTATCGGGGATGTCGGGGACTATGCGTTCGTCAAGACGATGGTCGATGCGACACTTGAGGCGTTTGGTGCGATTGATGTGCTGATCAACAATGCTGGAATTTCATACATTGGATTGCTTACGGATATGTCGATTGAGGACTGGAACCGGATCGTTGCGACGAATCTGACCTCCGTATTTTCTACCTGCCGATGCGTGGTTCCGTCGATGGTGCATAACAAGCGAGGCAGAATCATCAATATCTCGTCGGTCTGGGGAAATGTGGGCGCTTCCTGTGAGGTTGCGTATTCTGCCTGCAAGGGCGGAATCAATTCCTTCACACGGGCTTTGGGCAAGGAACTGGCACCGAGTCAGATTACAGTGAATGCGATCGCCTGTGGCGTGATCGACACGGATATGAACCGTTGCTTTTCGGAAGAAGAGCGGGCGGATCTGATCGCAGAGATTCCAGCGGAACGGATGGGACGGCCGGAAGAAGTGGCAGAGCTTGCATTTTCGATTGCAAGCGGTCATGCGTATTTGAACGGACAGATCATCACGCTGGACGGTGGATGGATCTGATTTTTATAGATGCAACAATTCAGAATCATAAGCAGGACGTAGATTCATTATCTGTATTTTGAATTGAATGTAGAATGAGATTATCAAATTGAAAAACATGGATTTCTTTTTTTGACAACTATATTTATAATCAATCTATGGAAAAGAAATCACACACACAATATAAACATGAGCCGTTCGGCTACAAATTAAATACGATCATGATTGCAAGGAACATATCCAATCAGCAGCTTGCAACCATGATGACCGTTGCACCGACAACCATCAGCGGATACAGAACCGGAAGGCGTGCGCCCGATGTACATGAACTTGTCCGGCTTGCGGAAGCATTGCAGGTGTCGGTGGATGAACTGATCGGATGAAACAGAAAATTTATTGTTTCCGGAACTGGGACGGTGTCATTCCGGTAAATTTGCGGAACATCACGATAAAGTGACTGGCATCGGGATAACCTACATCAAGCCCAATCTCCTGAATCTTGCGATCCCGGTGGGTGAGCAGCAATTCCTTGGCGCGTGTGATCCGGTAACTGGTCAGATATTCATACACGGAGCAGCCGAGGTAGCGTACAAACAGACGCGACAGATATTGCGGCGACACATAAACTTCCCGGCATAACTTCTCGGCCGTCAGATCATCCATATAATGTTCCTCAATCAGTTTTAGAACCGGATGCACATATTTTTCCCACGGAAGATCACTCGTATTTGAATTCACAAATCCCCCTGAAAAATGAAGAAGAAGTGAATAGCAGTCGCAGGATAACAGATGCAGATTATTAGGTTCTGTTTCAAAATGCGTCACACTCCGGTCGATGGCAGCTTTGATTTCCGCAGCCTGTTCTTTCTCGGTGAAGAGAATGCGTTCCGTCCCGAAGATATGGGATAACTGTGGCTCCAAAGAACCACCGAAGGTTGCGAAACATGTGATCCAGTCGCTTTCCGTTGCAGAATGGTAAGCATGCGGAATATGGGGCGTGATCAGGACTCCGTGTCCTTCCGGCAGCAGATATTCTTTGTTGTCGAGCACAAGAATTCCGCAGCCTTCTTCGGTCTGCAGATAATGATACTGCGGGTAACCTTGGGTTCTTCGTACAGCTTCCTGTGTCCAGTTGTTCCCGATGGAATCAAACTGGAACGGATTATGATTCAGTGTGTTGCTGAAATAGATCGGCATAGGACTACCTCCTTCAAGTCGGTGCGCGAACAGACCTTGTCATTGCAGGACGCAATATTTACCAAGTTATCTTAGCATAGAAGAAAGGAAAAATAAATAGTTTCGGAATGTTATATTATCAGGTTTATCCTGCTATATAAAAAGCATGAAAAATAGTATATGATTGGAGCAAATAGAAGCAACCGTAATAATAAGTGAATATTCAGAATCCATTATTATAATAAAGCAGACAGGAGGAAAACATGAGTTCAAATTTTAAGAGAATCCTCTACGGAGGAGATTACAATCCAAATCAGTGGCCGAAGGAGGTATGGAAGGAGGATATGCGCATTTTTAAAGATGCTCATATCAATACCGCAACGATCAACGTCTTTTCATGGGCGAAGATTCAGCCATCGGAGCATGAGTATTATTTTGACGAGCTGGATGAGATCGTCGATATGCTTTCCAAAGAAAATTATGATATCGTTTTTGCAACCTCGACAGCAGCTCTGCCAGGATGGATGGTACGCAAATATCCGGAGGTTATGTTTGCGGACTATGAGGGACGACGTCACAAATTCGGCATGCGCCATAATGCCTGCCCGAATTCACTCGTGTTTAAGCATTATGCGCGTGAACTGGCACACAAGCTTGCGGAGCGTTATGCAGATAATCCGCATGTGACCTGCTGGCATATCAGCAATGAGTATGGTGGAGAGTGTTTCTGCGAGAACTGCCAGAAAGCATTCCGCGTGTGGTTAAAGGATAAGTATAAGACGATCGATGCCTTAAATGAGGCATGGAATATGGAATTCTGGGGACATACGGTATACGACTGGGATGATGTTGTGGCACCGAATGCGTTAGGCGACGGAATCGGAACAGAGAAGACGGCTTTTGCAGGAATTTCCATTGATTATCGCAGATTCTATTCGGACAGTCAGTTGGAGTGCTTCAAGATGGAGCGCGATGCGATCCGTAGTGTGAAGCCGGATGCATTTATTACAACCAATCTGATGGGAACTTTCAATGGGCTTGATTACTTTAAATGGGCGAAAGAGATGGATGTTGTATCGTGGGATAATTATCCGGCATATGATACTCCTTGGAGCAGCATCGCAATGACACATGATCTGATGCGAGGCCTTAAGGATGAACCTTTCATGCTGATGGAACAGACCCCGAGCCAGCAGAACTGGCAGAAGTACAATTCGCTGAAGCGACCGGGACAGATGCGTGCGCAGAGCTACCAGACACTGGCACACGGAGCGGATACAATCCAGTTTTTCCAGCTGCGAAGAAGCGTGGGTGGATGCGAGAAATTCCACGGTGCTGTCATTGCGCATGTGGGCGATGAGAACACTCGCGTTTTCCGTGAGGTGGCACAGCTTGGTGCAGAACTGGAAAGCTTCGGTGACCGCACACTTGGATCTAGAAATGAATCGGAGGTCGGCGTTATCTTCGATTGGGATAATTATTGGGCGCTTGAGTACACGAGCGGACCTTCCGAGGATCTGAAATATGTGGAGCAGATTCACCATTACTATGAATATTTCTACAAGAGAAATATTGGTGTGGATATGATCCCGGTGGACGCGGATTTATCCAAATACAAGATTGTTGTGGCTCCGGTGCTTTACATGGTAAAAGAAGGTATGAAGGAAGCATTAGAAAGCTTCGTGAAGAACGGCGGAGTCCTTATCACGACTTACATGAGCGGAATCGTTGGACAGTCGGACAACGTCTATCTTGGCGGATATCCGGGACCGCTTCGTGAGATGGCAGGCGTGTGGGTCGAGGAAATTGATGCACTCGCTCCGGAGCAGAAGAACAAAGCCAAGTTTGCGGACGGAAATGAGGCAGAATGCGGTCTGTTGTGCGACCTGATGCATCTGGAGGGCGCTGAGGCTCTGGCATCTTATGAGGACGATTTCTATGCAGGCATGCCAGCTGCTTCTAGAAATTCCTATGGAAAAGGCAAGACATACTATATTGCAACGATGTTCGAGGAGGACGGTCTTGCTAAGATCCTGGATCAGGCGGTCAGTGAGGCAGGCGTTCATCCGGTGATTCCGGAGCAGACCGGGCTTGAAGTTGTGACAAGAGTCAGTGATACCACACGCTTCTATTATGTTATGAATTTTACCGATGAGGAGCAGGTACTGCCGGAGAGTCTTGCCGGCAAGAAGGACATGATAAACGGTAAGATGACAGAAACAGGAATGAAATTAAAGAAGTGGGATGTGCTTCTGCTGGAAGAGAACTTATAATTTTTATAAATTGTCATGCACAAAGAGAAATGATATAATTAGAAAATCATGAGAAAGAATAGGTGCAGATATGGCAGAGCAGAATATCAATATAGAAGATCTGAATGAAGAAACAAATACGACAGAAGACACATCTGTTGAGGATAGAAATGCAGCAGAGGCAAACACAGAAGCTTCAGATGCCAAGGAGAATGATGGGAGCCTGGTGAAGGATGAAAACAAAGCACCAAGCCGCAGGAAAACTCTTTTCGGCTGGGGTATCTACGGAGCAATCCTCGTTGCAATCTATATTACATTCCACTTCTTTTTGATGATGGCACGCATCCCGTCGGAGAGTATGGAGCCGACCATCATGGTGCATGATTGGACGATCGGAGATCGTAATGCATATACAAGTGAGGCGCCGCAACGAGGCGATATTATTAATTTCTACCAGGCGGAAGAGGATACGATCATGGTGAAACGTGTGATCGGACTTCCGGGTGAGACCGTTTCGTTTGTGAATGATCATGTATATATTGATGGTGAGCCGCTCGATGAATCTGCGTATCTTGCGGATGATGTTTTGACGGAGTGTGACGAGACGTTTACGGTGCCGGAGGGATGTGTGTTCCTGCTTGGTGATAATCGTGAGGTATCACTCGACGCGCGCTATTGGGAGAATCCTTATATTTCCTATGATGACATCAAGTGTGAGGTTAAGGTGATCATTCCATTCCACAAGTTTCCGTGGTTTCAAAATTAGATAAGACAGGAATAAAGTCCGGTGGACTCCTTTGAAAATAGGAGATCTGCCGGATTTTTTGTTGTGTGCGATAAGAGTTGTTTTATATTTTGCTTACTGTCTTGACACTAGAATAGACAGTGGGTATACTAGGGATAACGCTTTTTTCGGAGAGCAATAGAAAGAGAGATTGTGCCAACTGTGAGGCTGGCACTTATGATGGGAGCAAAATTATGTTTACAACAAGAGAATTACAGGATGAGATCATCCGGTTAAAAAAGGAGAAGGATGTGTGCATTCTTGCACATGCATACCAGAGTCATGATATCTGGGAGGTTGCCGATTATGTTGGTGATTCCTATGGACTCAGCAAACAGGCGGCGCATGCAACGAACAAAACCGTTCTTATGTGTGGTGTTCGTTTTATGGCGGAGACCTGTAAGATCCTTTCGCCGGAGAAGAAGGTAATCCTGTCCAATGCACAGGCGGGCTGTCCGATGGCAGAACAGATGGACGTGGAACTGATCTCCGGTGTCAAGCAGATGTATCCGGATTATACGGTGGTTGCTTACATTAACACAACATCTGAATTGAAAACCATCTGTGATGTGTGCGTGACTTCTTCTTCCGCAGTGCAGATCGTGCGCAATATTGACAACAAAAACATCTTATTTATTCCGGACTGCAACCTTGGAAAATGGGTTGCTGATCAGGTGCCGGAGAAGAACATCAAGCTGCTTCAGGGAGGCTGCCCGACCCATGTGCGCATGTCGGTCCGTGATGTGGAGAAAGCAAGGAAAGCTCATCCGGATGCGCTTCTTCTTGTACACCCGGAGTGTCTTCCGGAAGTGTCGGAAAAAGCGGATTTCCGCGGATCAACTACCGGTATCATGGATTACGCCAGGAAAAGCGATGCGAAGGAATTCATTATCGGAACGGAGAACAGCATCGTTCAGCATCTGCAGTATGAGTGCCCGGATAAGAAATTCTATCCGTTGTCCAAGGACTGTGTCTGCCACAACATGAAACTGACCACACTTGGTGATGTATATCACTGTCTGCTTGGAGATGGTGGAGAAGAAATTGCGTTGGATGAGAAGGTTATGAAAGAAGCCGGTCGCTGCATCAATACGATGCTCACACTCGGACAGTAAGAAAATATAATGAAAACTTATTGTATTTTTCTTTATATTTGCAAAAAAAGTAGGCAGGGAAAAAGCGCCAGCTACCGCCACGCCGGCACCAACATTACCATTCACCATTAGGATGATGGCGCAGACGGTTGCTGGCAGTAATGCGAGTGTAATCAGGAAGCTTTGGGTGGCATGATTCTTGTAACGGTACACAATTGCAAAAATGAATCCAAGTAGTAAGGATACTGCGATGCACAACAGAAACTGCGCGATGGATGTCGATTCGTTTGTTGTTATAAAAATGGTATCAAATATAGTATTTAGCATAATGATAAATTCCTCCTTTGATGGATTTAGTGTACAATACGAACCTTAAAGCAAGTTAAAAGAATCTTAAGGAAACGAAAAGGTTCCTTCATTGACATGGAAAGGTGGAATCATTACAATAATGAGTAAACAAATTACACCATTTGAGGAGGAAGAAAACATGATATGTCCAAAATGCCAAAGTGAAGTAACAGACGGCAGCGCATTCTGTACAAAGTGTGGTGCTGCGCTGGGTGGAAATAATCAGCAGAACTATTCTCAGCCGGAGGGAGCTGCTCCGCAGGGAGACAATCAGAATCAGGGTAATCCTAATCCGCAGTTCAATGCGCAGGGTAACCCACAGTTTAACGCGCAGGGAAATCCACAGTTTAACAATCAGGGATATCAGCAGAATTATGCCGGTAACGGAATGCCGCCTTACGGTGCTCCGTATGTAGATCCAAAGGATCATACCGCAGAGTTTACACCACAGGATATCTCGGAGCACAAGGTATTTGCAATGCTTCCGTATCTGTTAGGTACCATCGGAATTATCATAGCTTTACTTGCTGCAAAAGATTCGAAATACATTATGTTCCATGTACGCGAGGCATTAAAGCTTACTGTATGTTCCATTCTTGTGGGAATCGTATCGCTGCTTCTGTGCTGGACCATGATCGTCCCGATGGCAGGCGGTGTGTGTGCAATCATTATTCTGGTTGTCAAGATCATCTGCTTCTTCCAGATCTGCTCAGGCAAGGCGAAGGAAGCTGCAATTGTAAGTTCATTCGGCTTTTTACATTAAATCCATTAAAATTTGCTTTGCGAAAATTGACGTACTACATAAGACTTTGAGAGGGACCGGTTTGGTCCCTTTTTTATTTGAATATGTAGGCGTCTTCTTGACTCTTATCAATCGAATTACCAACACAAAAAAGTGAACACCGACAATCTATCGGCATCCACCTCTACTTGTTCTTTACGAACACATTCTAACATATCTATAAGTAGAATTATATCTCCGATTCCTTAAATGAACTTTAAATCAGGGCGTTGGCTTGAATTTCTCACGCAGTGGCATCTCTTTCGAAACGACAACAGACTCCACACGCTTTTTACACAGAATTTACGGAGTGCTGGTTATGCATTTTACAGAAGAAATTTAAGATAGCATCTGTAATCGAGAGAATAAAAGAATTGATTCGCAGTATCCAATCTGCAAAATGAAGAAGAAAAGAGGATATGAGAAATGAAAAACAAAATGAGAAAAATGATGGCAATGTTATCCGCTGCAGTTGTAGCAGTTGGAGTAATGGGATGTGGCGGAAAAGCAGCAACCGGCAGTAACGCAGATGCAAACACAACAAGCCAGGCAGCAGATGCAGCAACCGATACAACAGCAAGCGCAGACTTAAGCGGTAAGATCACACTTGCAGGAAGTACTTCTATGGAGAAGCTTGCAAACGCTATGGCAGAAGCATTCATGGAGAAATATCCGAATGTTACCGTAGCTCCTGAGTTCACAGGATCTGGTGCAGGACTTGAGTCTCTTGCAAAGGGAACTGTAGATATCGGAGATGCTTCCCGTGCTTTATCGGATGATGAGAAGGCTGGCGGAGCTGTTGAGAACATCGTAGCAATCGATGGAATCGCAGTTATCACAGATTCTGAGAATACGGTATCTGATATCACAAGCGAGCAGCTTGCACAGATCTACACAGGTGAGATCACAAACTGGAGCGACCTTGGCGGAGCTGATGAGCAGATCGTAGTTATCGGTCGTGAGGCTGGATCAGGTACAAGAGATGCATTCGAGGAATTAAGCAATGTAAAGGATGCCTGCAAATATGCACAGGAGCTTGATTCCACAGGTGCAGTACTTGCAAAGGTAGCAGCAACTCCTGGTGCAATCGGATATGTATCCCTTGATGTTGTTGATGATACTGTTAAGGCATTACAGTTAAATTCCGTAGATGCTACAGAAGATAACATCCTTGCTGGAACTTATGTATTACAGAGACCATTCGTTATGGCAACTATGGGCGAGATTTCAGAGCAGAACGACCTTGTAAAAGCATTCTTCGACTTCATTCATTCTGAGGAAGGCCAGCAGGTTATCACATCTGTAGGACTGATCATTCCACAGTAGAATATATCGGTTTTGAAGAAAACCGGGTAAAAAGTAACATCTGCGGCATCTATGATATGTCGCAGATGTGAACTGATTTTAAGGAGGAACAAGATGAAAGGCAGTAAAAAATCTATCGTGGAACTGATCGCCAAAATCATATTCTTAGTGTGTGCGGTCGTTGCCATTGCAGCTGTTCTTTCCATCACTGTTTACATGATCATAAAGGGAACCCCGGCACTTGAGCGTGTCGGGGTGACTGACTTATTATTCAAAACAGTGTGGGCACCGACAGCAAATCCTGCATCATACGGAATTCTATATATCATTCTGACATCAATCGTCGGTACAGCGGCAGCGGTATTGATCGGTGTGCCGGTCGGACTTATGACCGCCGTTTTCATTACGGAAGTAGCAAACAAAAAGCTTGCAGCAGTTGTACAGCCAGCAGTGGAGCTCCTTGCAGCAATCCCGTCCGTAATCTACGGTCTCCTCGGTATGATGCTTTTGAACCCGCTTATGTACCGAATTGAAAAAAGAATCTTTGCGGGAAGCACCACGCATCAGTTCACCGGTGGATCCAACCTTTTATCTGCAATCATCGTACTTGCAATTATGATCCTGCCGACTGTGATCAGCATCAGCGTATCCTCCCTTCGCGCGGTGCCAAGTCATCTGAAGTCGGCATCTCTTGCACTCGGTGCAACCCATATGCAGACAGTATTTAAGGTATTGATCCCGGCAGCAAAATCCGGAATCATGACCGGTGTAGTACTTGGCATCGGACGTGCGATCGGTGAGGCGATGGCAATCAACATGGTTGCCGGAGGTTCGGTAAATCTTCCATTGCCGTTCAACTCCGTACGTTTCCTGACCACACAGATCGTCAGCGAGATGTCGTATGCAGACGGTCTTCACAGACAGGTACTTTTCACCGTCGGACTTGTATTGTTTGTATTCATCATGATCATTAATCTGATTCTTGCGAAGCTGAAGAAGAAAGGAGTGGCAGAAAATGACTAGTATTCAAACGAAAAAGAGACATCCGATGGATGTGCTTATGCTTTCACTCATTTATGTCTGTGCCGCTTTGGCTGTCGCATTATTGTTAGGTATTGCGGTATTTGTTACGGTAAAAGGCCTGCCAAATGTAAACTGGTCCTTCCTGACCAGCGTTACTTCGGTACTGAAAGGTACGACAGGTATTGCGGGTAACATCGTCAATACCCTCTACATTATTGTTCTTACGATGCTGATCGCTACACCAATCGGTGTGGGCGCAGCCATCTATTTGAATGAGTATGCAAAACCGGGAAAATTTGTGAATGCGATCGAGTTCGCAACCGAAACACTTTCCGGTATTCCTTCCATTATTTTCGGTCTCTTCGGTCTGACATTCTTTGGAGAACTGATGGGACTCAGTTACAGTATTCTGACCGGATCACTGACGATGGTATTGATGGTGCTTCCTCTGATCACAAGAAATACGCAGGAAGCATTAAAAACCGTTCCGGACAGTTACCGAAGCGGTGCGATCGGTCTTGGTGCCGGTAAGTGGCACATGATAAGAACCATTCTTCTTCCGTCCGCAATGCCGGGAATCATCACAGGTGTGATTCTTGCGGTTGGACGAATCGTAGGCGAGTCAGCCGCATTACTGTTTACGGCAGGAAGCTTCAAGATACTGCCGAACAGCCTGATGGGTTGTGTAAAGAAGATCATCGAGCCGGGCGGAACACTGACGATCCAGCTTTATCTGAGTGCGACTAAGGGTGAGTTTGGTGTGGCATTCGGTATCGCTTTCGTACTTCTTATTATTGTACTTGGAATTAATTTCCTTGCAAAAGGCCTTGCAAAGCATTTCGATGTGGCAAGATAAAAATATGGCAGCCGGTTGTATGTTTTAGGGTACAACGGCTGCCATAACTTTACAAATTGGGATTCCCGTTTTATAATACTTCCGGTTCATATGGCAGATTGTGCCAGAATTTGCGTAGCAGATTATTTGAGACAATCTGGTTGAATCACAAATCATCGATAAGGCAGGAAGTTGAATGATGAATAGAGAATTTAAGAAATTGGCTTCCGATGTGCAGATGTCGGAGGCTTTTATTACGAGTATGTTTCTGGCGTTGTCCGGAGGATTTCAGGATGCGTATACTTACTTTACAAGAGATGAGGTATTCTCCAACGCGCAGACCGGTAACGTTGTATTGATGAGCACACACCTGATGATGGGAGAGTGGATGCAGGGAATCAAGTATCTGTTCCCGCTTCTGGCTTTCGCCGGTGGTGTATTTTTTGCGGAGCGTCTTCAGGCAAAGTACAAATATGCCAAGAAGCTTCACTGGCGGCAGGGAATTCTGCTTCTGGAGATGCTGATCCTGTTTGTGGTCGGTTTCATCCCGAAGGAGGCGAATATGGTTGCGACGGTTTTGGTTTCCTTCTCCTGTGCGATGCAGGTACAGACCTTCCGCAAGGTCAATGGATACGGATACGCCAGCACGATGTGCATCGGAAACTTGAGAAGCGGTACAGCGGCACTTTCCGATTACATGCGCACACACAATAAGGAGAAGATCCGTCAGGCGCTCCATTATTTCGGAATTATCGGGCTTTTTGCAGTCGGAGCAGGTGTCGGCGGCAATCTGTCGGCGAAGTTTGGATTCCGCATTATCTGGGTATGCTGCGGACTGCTTCTTGTCAGTTTTTTGCTTATGTTTTTTGATCGGGAGAAGAGGTAACTATTCAGAAACCCATTCGCAAAATCGCTCTTTCAGAGCTTTGCTTTTGCTCACGTGTTTACTTCGCCAAAGAAATTTACAAAAATATGCTCATTCATGCAAGCATGATTCGCAATTTTTGTAAATTGCCTTGGCTTGGAATAGTTACATAGATTTTACATTTCTTTGCAAGCAGACTTTACATTTCATGTGTATAATCTCCTTAAATCCTAAGAAAGGATAGATAAAGGAGCGTAACATGGAGAAACGTATCAAACTTACGGTCCGCGATCTGAATCTGTATTACGGCGAAAATCACGCCCTCAAGGATATCAATATGGATATTCGCGAAAAAGGCGTGACCGCTTTAATCGGACCATCCGGTTGCGGAAAATCGACATTTCTAAAAACGATCAATCGAATGAACGACCTGATCGATAATGTTAGAATCACCGGCGAGCTGAAGCTTGACGATGAGGACATCTATGGTGAGGGTGTGGATACCACGGTTCTTAGAAAAAGAGTCGGTATGGTATTCCAGCAGCCAAATCCATTTCCAATGAGTATTTATGACAATATCGCGTATGGACCGCGTGTCCACGGCATCAAGGACAAAGCAAAGCTTGATGAGATCGTGGAAGAAAGTCTTCGCGGCGCAGCAATCTTTGACGAAGTTAAGGATCGACTGAAGAAATCCGCTTTGGGTCTCTCCGGAGGACAGCAGCAGCGTATCTGTATCGCAAGAGCGCTTGCCGTACAGCCGGAGGTTCTTTTGATGGATGAGCCGACATCGGCGCTGGATCCGATCTCGACATCCAAGATCGAGGAACTGATGGAGGACCTAAAGAAGAAATATACGGTTGTTGTCGTAACCCATAATATGCAGCAGGCTCTCCGCGTGTCGGACGATACCGCATTTTTCCTTGTCGGAGAGATGGTGGAATACGGCGATACCAAGACAATTTTCTCTTACCCGAAGGATAAGCGGACAGAAGATTATATTACAGGGAGGTTCGGCTAATGCGAGCAAAATTCGACGAGCAGCTTCATATGCTCAACCAGGAAATGATGCATATGGGCAGCATGATAGAGGACAAGATTCAGAAGGCAATCGAGGCACTGATCGGACAGAACAGTGTTTTGGCGAAAGAAATTATGGAGGCAGACAACGAGGTAGATCGCGAGCAGAAGAAGATCGAGAATATCTGTTTCAATCTTCTGATGCAGCAGCAGCCTGTTGCGCGTGACCTGCGTGTGATTTCCGCAGCAATGAAGATGGTAACGGACATGGAGCGTATCGGTGACCATGCGGCAGACATCTCTGAGATGACCGTTATGATGGCAAGTGAGCCATATGTTGTGGATCTCAGCGACATCAAAAAGATGGCAAGTGAAACCGTTCTTATGCTGATCCGAAGCATCGAGGCTTACGTTGAGAAAGATATGCTCAAGGCGCAATCCGTGATCGATCATGATGATATCGTGGATGAACTGTTCAACAAAGTAAAGCAGGAACTCATCGAGATGATCCGAAAGAATCCTGCAGTCAGTGAGCAGGCAGCAGATATGCTGATGGTAGCCAAGTATTTTGAGCGAATCGGCGATCATGCGACCAACCTTGCGGAACTTATTATTTTCGCTTTGGATGATAAGAAAAATACAATGTAGAATTAATAAAAAAGCAGACTTTTTCCTAAGTTTTTTGAGAAACAAGAAATAAGGGAGGAGTCTGCTTTTTAATTTTACATAAACTTTACATAACATTACATTTATATTTTACATTCGTACGATATGATACTCTCGAACCTAAGAAAGAAGGTGGCGCTTGTTCATTTGGAATGGACAGGCAGCCTGCACAAAGTATAAAGGAGAGAGAGTATGAACATATTCAGTGTTCTGACAATGATTGGCGGTCTCGCGATGTTCCTGTATGGAATGGATGCGATGGGAGATGGTCTTGCAAAATTATCGGGAGGTAAGCTGGAACAGATTTTAGAGAAGCTGACCTCGAAACGAATTATGGCGGTGCTTCTTGGTATTGCGGTTACGGCGGTGATCCAGTCCTCATCCGCGACCACGGTCATGGTAGTCGGATTTGTAAATTCCGGTATTATGCAGCTTTCACAGGCGGTGGGCATCATCATGGGTGCAAACGTCGGAACAACGGTCACCTCGTGGATTCTGTCGCTGTCCGGCATACAGGGATCGAGCCTGTTTATACAGCTTTTGAAACCAACGTCGTTCTCACCGGTGCTTGCAGCAATCGGTATTGTACTGATCATGACGGCGAAGGATAATAATAAGAAGAAAGATATCGGAAACATTCTGGTCGGATTTGCAATCCTGATGTTTGGAATGGATACGATGAGTGGCGCGGTTGCTCCGCTTGCAGAAAACGAGAAATTTACCAGTGTTCTGACGATGTTTTCGAATCCGATCCTCGGAATGATCGCAGGACTTGTGCTGACAGCAGTCATTCAGAGTTCATCGGCATCGGTCGGAATCTTACAGGCACTGTGTGTGACCGGTGCGGTCGGTTATAAGACAGCAATCCCGATCATCATGGGACAGAATATCGGAACGTGCGTGACAGCTTTGATTTCATCCATCGGTGCCAGCAAGAATGCAAAGCGTGCTTCTATGGTACATCTGTATTTTAACCTGATCGGAACGGTTCTGTTCATGGTTGTATTTTACAGTATCAATGCGATCATCGGTGGCTTTACGTTCTTAGGCAACCCGGCCAATGCTGCAGGAATCGCAGTGGTTCATTCTCTTTTTAACATTGGAGCGGTTCTGGTCTTATATCCGTTTGGCGACAAGCTTGTGAAACTTGCACAACTGACAATTCCGGATCATGTGGGAGAGGCCGAGGAGAAGCCGGACGAGCTTGCTGTCCTTGATGAGCGTTTCTTAGAGAAGCCGGCTTTCGCGATGGAGCTGTGTCGTAATGCGGCAGTCCGCATGGCGCAGGAGTCGAGGGATGCACTTCATCTTGCACTCGACAACGTAACCATGTATAGTGAAAGCAGAGTGGCGAAGATCATTGAGATGGAGGAGAGTGTGGACCGCTACGAGGATGCGCTTGGAACCTATCTGGTCAAGTTAAATAATTGTGACCTCTCACAGAAGGATAGCCGGACGCTTTCCATTCTGCTTCATTGCATCGGCAACTTTGAGCGAATTTCGGATCATGCAGTCAACATCACGGATTCTTCCACACAGATGCATGAGAAAAAGCTGGAATTCTCGAAGAAAGCGATGGAGGAACTGAAGGTATTTTCGGATGCACTCTGCGATATCGTTGATGAGACGATGGAAGCGTTTACCATGAATGATCTGGACAAAGCGAGACAGATCGAGCCTTTTGAGCAGGTCATTGACAGTCTGAATATTGAGTTGAAGCAGCGACATATACATCGTCTGCGTAAAGGAAAATGTACGATTGAACTGGGACTGATCCTTGAAGATATGATCACGAACTTTGAGCGAATCTCGGATCACTGCTCGAATATTGCAGTATGCATGATCCGTGTGAATGAAGATGGCTTTGATACCCATGAGTATCTGGACGTGATCAAGGAGGAGAAAGCGCCTTGGTTCGAGGAGGAGTTTTATCGTCTGTCAAAGAAGTATGCATTGCCGGATAAGAAGGCGAAGAATGCGTAATAAAAAATAAGAAGGAACAGGTGAGTAAGATGGCTTTAATCTATATCGTAGAAGATGATGAAAATATTCGGGAAATCGAGACGATTGCACTTAAGAACAGCAATTATATGGTGTGTGCATTTGAGAAGGCAAAAGATTTCTACCGCAAGTTAGAAGACATTATGCCGGATCTGGTGCTTTTAGATGTCATGCTTCCGGATGAAAGCGGATATGATATTGTAAGAAAGCTTAGAAAGGATCCGACGACGCGCCAGCTTCCGATCATTATGGTGACGGCAAAGACGGCAGAGATGGATATGATCAAAGGACTTGATGAGGGTGCGGATGATTATATTAAGAAACCATTCTCTATTATGGAGCTGATCACAAGAGTGAAAGCGTTGCTGCGCAGAACGATCACAGAAGATATCAAGTATCTGCAGGTGGACAATCTTGTGCTTGATCATGAGCGCCATATGGTATTTGTTGACAATAAGCAGGTGGAACTGACATTCAAGGAGTACGAATTGCTTCGTCTTCTGATGACCAACCAGAATGTGGTGTTGTCTCGAGAGGTGATCATGCGGCATGTCTGGGGCACGGAGTTCGAGGGAGAGTCACGAACGGTGGATATGCATATTAAGACGCTGCGCCAGAAGCTGGGAGAGGCAGGAAGCAAGATACGCACGGTGCGGAATGTCGGGTATGTGATTGAGAAAGCGTAACTACGCAGGTATGACAGGGGCAGGAAAAATGATGCGACATGCCTGCATGTAAGCAATATTTTTCTTGTACCTAAGGTGACTCGATTAGATAAAGGAGGAGTAAACGATGAAGCAGAAGATCAACGTTCGCCTCATCGGCATCGCAGTACTTGCGGTACTGGCAACACTGATCTGCATGACATGTGTATATTACAGCCTTTTTCAGAAGCAGGTGCGCAAAGATTTAAAGATTCAGGCACAGGTGCTTGGTGAGACAGGTGCTTTTGACGATGTAAGAATACCTGCCAAAAGTTTTGATATTGCCAAGGAAGATCTTCGAATTACATGGATTGATACGGATGGAACCGTTCTCTATGACAATGACGCGAATGCGGATAAACTGGAGAATCATGGTGATCGTCCGGAGGTTAGGAGCGCTTTGCAGACCGGAGAAGGTGAGTGTGTCCGCAATTCCAATACGATGAATATGACAACATTTTATTATGCGCTGCTTCTTGACAACGGAACGGTACTTCGTGTTGCAACACAGGCCAGAAGTATCTGGAATGTTTTCCTGACTGCAACACCAATGATCGCCGCAATCCTGGCATTGATCATTGTTGTATGTGTGTGTCTTGCACATGTCCTGACGAGACAGCTTCTGCAGCCGATTGAGTTTATGGCAGAAAATATGGAGGATACGACGAAGGCTCCGGCATACAAGGAACTGGTTCCTTTTGTCAATACGATCCGCGCGCAGCATGAGAATATTCTGATGGCAGCAAAAGTGCGGCAGGATTTTACGGCGAATGTATCGCATGAGCTTAAGACACCGTTGACTGCAATCTCCGGATATGCGGAACTGATCGAAAATCATATGGTGGGACCGGAACAGGAGACGCGTTTTGCACAGGAAATCCAGCAGAATTCAAACCGTCTGCTTTCTCTGATCAATGACATCATCCGTCTCTCGGAGCTGGATAACAGTGAGAGCCTGATCCGTTATGAACAGGTGGATTTAGACCTTGTTGCGCAGGAATGTGTAAGCAATCTCAATGTCAATGCACAGAAGCGTAATGTAAAGCTTTATTATGAAGGGGAACCGTGTGAAATCCGCGCGGATCGTGGTATGCTCGCGGAGCTTGTAGATAATCTGACCGCCAATGCCATCCGTTACAACAATGAGGGAGGAGAGGTGCATGTCAGAGTAACCCATGAGAACATGCAGCCGGTACTGATCGTAGAGGATAACGGAATCGGAATTCCGAAGGATCAGCAGGAGCGCATTTTCGAGCGGTTCTACCGCGTAGACAAGAGCCGGTCGAAGCAGACCGGGGGTACGGGACTTGGACTTGCGATCGTTAAGCATATTGTAGAACTCCATGATGCACAGATTACGGTGGAGAGTGAACCGGGAAAGGGTACCACGATGAAGGTGACTTTCTAAATTCGGGTTTGCCGCGCTCAGATTTAATCTCAAACGGACGATACTGGATTATATATAATCTACGAAAATTAGCAGTAAGTTTGTCTTTGATCGACGGACTTGGAATGATTTCAATGACTAGAGTTTTTTGAAAGTTACGGCATCGAACCATACATTTATTTTGTTCAGGAAAATTTGCAAGTTAACTTCACCAACGATTTTGGATAGTTGGCTGAGATATGCGCTATTATCGACAGACAATGGAACGGTGAAGCAGTTGCAAATTTGTCCTTCAAAAATAAGTATGGCTCCGATACCTGTAGCATGAAAACGTTCGTCATTGAAATCATCCAAGTCCTGTTGGTTGGATAAAACTACTGCTAATT